>Ga0180215_1000100_pt1 | contig 128956 bp, 128 predicted proteins | sample eDN3rd37CBELigBY_FD_128871 | JGI IMG/M metagenome (GOLD analysis project Ga0180215, IMG submission 128871) | Enriched backyard soil microbial communities from Emeryville, California, USA - eDNA 3rd pass 37_C BE-Lig BY (version 2) (version 2) | ecosystem: Environmental > Terrestrial > Soil >... | reverse complement strand
TTCCAAGTGATCCCCTCCCGATCATAGAGTTAGTGGGAAAAAATATCATCCTTATTGGTAATCTGGGACAATATATATTTATGATGTTGTCCTATACCTCTATGACATTTTTTTTATTTTTTTAACGTTATTCTATCCCACAGATGTGTGGGTTCTATTCCCACTACCACTCCCTGAAGGTAAAAAAAACCCTTCTTCCACAATATATTTTGTAGAAGAAGGGTTATGCCTAATTATCCAAAAAGATTGGCTCACTATTGGAAGAATCAACTGTATAAGGTAGAGAGTAAGCAGGTACAAACATAGAGTCCTCTGTTAGGATATACCGGATATCCTCCCCAGAAGTGGTACTTCGTTCACTTTCTTTCAGTATCTGATAAAGATCGCTACGATAATCCACGTAGATTTCTCCTTCTCCAGAAATCACAAAAGGCAAATTCTTTCCTGTATACGGACTAACAGCTACAGGGTCCTCAGAAAAACCAAGTTTACTAAAGTCAAGTGTAAATACATTTTTAGAAACCTGATCTTTAAATGGCGGATATTTATTTGTGCTTAATCTCAAGTTTATCTCTCTAATGGTCTCAGCAATCCTAAGATCCAATAACTTAACTGTCGGATTTGTTTCGACATCAATAAGGACGTATTGAAAAACGCCCCCGTTTTCAAAAGCATTCCCAGGTATTTCGGGTATGTATCCCGGTACAATTTTATTAAAATCAATTAAATATTTTTGATAAATAGGAGTCGATGCATCCTTTGTTTTAATCGGCAAAATCCCACCATTTTTCTCTTGATATTGATCCACTGCTTTTTGCACTGATTCAAGTTGAGCTTCGTACGGGATATTATTTTGCGCTAAATTTTCTTCCGGATACATGCATCCCGATAGAAGGGTTAAAACAAGTAATAGACTAGGCGCGATTTTCTTTAATCTGTTCATAACAATTTTCCTACTCTCATTTCCATTCTACCTTTAACCACTAGTCGGTCCGCTAAATACAACAAAAAAGATAATTAAGCCTGCTGTAGCCATGAAGAAGTAAGCAATGACAGCAGTAAATAATTTAAAAAAACCCTTAAGTTTGTATCGACTAAAATAAAGTATAATAAGCGATAAAAACATAAACGCCATTCCAGCAAAGGAAACATACATTTTTAATAAAGCTGGTGACATTGTAGACCACTCCCCTTTTCCGAGATGTATTATAACATAAAAAATGATAGCTAGGACAAATCCAGGACTTTTTCAACATAAAAAAAGCTGAGATAAAGAAGGGGCAGATTCTTTATCTCAGTATAAAAGTGACTAAATTACCCAAACACCCGGTTCAAACCACCAGTTGCTTCGTTGCATTGTATGCAACGCCACAGTGACGCGCATCCTCGAATGCCTATATTTACAAATTAATTCTTATTTAGCTGGATTTGAGTCAAGAATATTTGCCAGATCCTCTACTTCATGCGTTTTTTCACGATTCATTAATCGATCAACAGCATCTTTTGGATTGACACCATTAAATAAAATACCATGTAAGGCAGAAGTAATTGGCATCCTCACATCAAATTTTTCCGCTAACTGATATGCCGCTTTAGTTGTTCTCACACCTTCAACAACCATCCCCATTTTGTCTAACACCTCTTGAAGATGATGGCCTTTCCCCAACATATTCCCAGCTCGCCAGTTTCGTGAATGTACACTTGTACATGTCACAATTAAATCACCGATTCCAGTTAAACCAGAAAAAGTCAATGGACTGGCACCCATTTTCACCCCAAGGCGAGCAATCTCTGCTAACCCTCGTGTAATTAGGGCCGCTTTTGCATTATCCCCATATCCAAGACCGTCTGAAATTCCAGCTGCTAGAGCAATAATATTCTTCAATGCACCGCCTATTTCCACGCCGATTACATCGGGATTGGTATATACCCGAAAATTTTGGTTAATAAATAAATCTTGTATCCGCTCTGCCGCAACCATGTCCTTCGCGCTAACAGTTACGGTTGTGGGATGCCTTAAACTTACTTCCTCAGCATGGCTTGGCCCAGACAGGACAACAACCTCACTTAGCAGATTAGACGGCATTTCTTCTTCAATCATTTGGGAAATTCTTAATAACGTATCAGGTTCAATTCCTTTGCTAACGTGAACAATCGTAAGTGGTTCCTTTTGAAATTGAACAATTTTTTTCAGTACTTCTCTAATTGCTTTTGTTGGTACTGCTAGAATAATGGTTTCCACACCTGTTACGACCTCGGCCAAATCACCATATCCCTTTACTAATTCTGGGATGGTGATGCCTGGAAGATACTTCTCGTTCGTGTGAGTTGAATTGATTTCTTCAACTTGGCTAGGATTATGGCTCCATAACCTTGTATGGTGGCCATTATCCGCCAATACCATTGCTAGGGCCGTTCCCCAGCTTCCAGCTCCAATAACAGACACTACCTCTAGTTTCGGTGCCACTCTCATCACAACCCTTTTTAAGTTTTAACTACGTTCCCTAGCAAAAATCTTAATTGGAGTTCCCTCAAATCCAAATGCATCGCGAATACGATTTTCTAAAAATCTCTGATAAGAGAAATGCATAAGCTCGGGATCATTAACAAAAACAACAAAGACAGGAGGCTTCACAGCGACTTGGGTAGTGTAATAAACCTTTAGACGCTTCCCTTTATCAGTAGGTGCAGGATTCATCGCGATTGAATCCATAATTACCTCATTTAGAATCGTTGTTTGAACCCTTCTAGAATGATTTTCACTTGCCACATCAATCATTGGCATTAAGGTATGGATTCGCTTCTTCGTTTTGGCAGATAAGAAGACAATCGGTGCATAACTAAGGAATTGGAAATGCTCACGAATGTTCTGTTCAAATTCCTTCATTGTCTTTTCGTCTTTCTCAACTGCATCCCATTTATTTACGACAATAATGACAGCACGTCCTGCTTCATGTGCATAACCCGCAATATGCTTATCTTGTTCAATAATTCCTTCCTCACCGTCGAGCACGATAAGGACCACATCTGAGCGTTCAATAGCTCTCAACGCACGTAATACACTATACTTTTCTGTTGTCTCATATACTTTCCCTTTTTTTCTCATCCCTGCAGTATCAATAATTACATAATCTTGTCCGTTATACTTGAAGTTTGAGTCAATTGCATCCCTTGTTGTACCAGCAATTGAACTAACAATTACCCTGTCTTCACCAAGTATAGCATTCGTTAATGATGACTTGCCTACATTCGGACGGCCAATTAAAGAGAACTTAATTATATCTTCATCATAATCCTTTGCATCGGATTTAGGGAAGTGTTTTGCAGCCTCATCAAGCAAGTCCCCAATTCCTAAACCATGTGATCCTGAAATAGGGATAGGCTCTCCAAACCCTAATGCATAAAAATCATAGATTTCGGTTCGCATTTCTGGGTTGTCAATTTTATTGACTCCTAGAACTACAGGTTTTTGAGATCTGTATAAAATCTTAGCCACTTCTTCATCTGCCGCAGTGACACCTTCTCGGCCATTTACTAAAAAGATAATTACATCAGCCTCTTCAATCGCAATTTCTGCTTGTAGACGAATTTGCTCAAGAAACGGTTCGTCTCCGATTTCAATCCCACCTGTATCGATGATATTAAAGTCATAAGCGAGCCATTCAGCTGAACTATAAATTCTGTCCCTTGTTACTCCAGGAATATCTTCCACTATTGAAATGCGTTCCCCAACAATACGGTTAAAAATTGTTGACTTCCCTACATTTGGACGCCCAACAATAGCTACCACTGGTTTCGCCATATATTTCACCCTTTCAAATACACAATTGATAGGACTTTAAAAAAGTCCAAATTTTCATTTTTAGACAAATTAACTTCCTATAAGCTGTGATAAAATAAAACCCTTCTTTTATAGAAGGGCCTAACTTACTTATTCTATCAAAAATGTTCCAATACAGGCAACGAAAACCTTTTTAATGCTTGACTATGACATAAAGTTCATCAGAAAGGCCATGGGCGATTCCATCTAAGATTGCTTCCAAATTTGCCGTAACACTTTCCATTTCCTGTTTTGAATCACAATAGAAGACCCCCGTACCCGCCGCTACCTTATCTTTATTCGTTGTGATTACAGCCAATATATATTTTTCAAGATTCATGCTTCATCCCAACTTTCTCGGTTGACATTCTAATGGCATTTTCAAGAGTAGGTACATCCCCAATCACTTTTATCGCCTTCTCAATATCCCTATCTTGAGGAAGAACAAATACTCCAACACGGCCATCATCGAGGTCTCGTTTAGCGAGAGGAACAAGTGCAGGTGTACCTGAATCCCGATAAACTCCTAAGGCAGTAGATACATCATGAAGAATTGCTTGTCTTTGTCCAAGATTCGCAATGGTAGCTCTTGCATTAAATGATTTGGGTTTCAATATGAACCCCATTCCATAACGAAGTACTTCTTTTTGCCTTTCAGGCAATCCGATATTCATAATATAGATATTGTCTACATATAAACCAGCGCCATCAAATCTTGGCTCTACATACTCAATGTCGACGATTTCTTTTAATTTCCCACCTGACATCAAATAATGAGAGAGAATCATTGATGCAATGGCCACAATGATTCCAATCCATATGTTAAATAAAAGATAAGCAAGGGTACTTACAAGCGAAGTAAAAATAACTAAATAGTTACGACTTTCAAAAGCGATTGCTATTCCTTCAATATAAGTCTTACCTCTTGTGACGAGTTCGTAATTGTCTAATTCGGTCAATGTATTCCTTTCCATATTCCTTACTTCTCGGAACTGAGAAGCAGCAACAGTAAGAAACGTGATGGCTGTATACTCCTCCTGAATAATTGCTGGTCCAAAGACAGCCCCTAATCCTGAAGCGATAAACCCGAGTGCGACGTGGATAATTTTCCCATGTAGATATGTAGGGTATTGCCGATAATCCGTCCGAAGCATTAACAATCTTGAAAATGTTCCTGTAAAAATTCCAAATGCTATCGGAAGCGTGAACTCTGTCATGACGATTTCTGCTTCCCCCTTCCTTGATTCGTATAACTCCCTATTAAATCAGCAAAGTACTGAAAGGACACCCATACTCCTAAAATCACTGTCGCTAACGATAGAATATCTAAGAATGCTGGGGAGGCAACCAAGTATGGAAATGCTAACCTCTTCATGATGTATGAGAAGAGAAATTCTCCAAGCAACATCCCGATCCCTATTGACATAATTTGTAGGTTCCGCTCAGACTGCAGTGCTGTGGCTAATAAAAGAACAATCAATGAGATCAACCATTTTCTGTCAAAAATGACCCATACTGGATCAAATAATTCAAAAAGCAAAAAACTTACATAACCAAGCATGATAATAAACGATGTAACGAACACACTAAAAAATATTCTGTTCCTAAGCTTTGCAGTTTCAATCAAAGCAAAAGCCAGTAGTACAAAGGCAGGTATGTATACCTCAATCCCTAGGAATTCCATTTTATAGGGAGAGGAAATAATCAGTATGAGTAGCACGAAAGCAAGCGTAAATCTGTATTTGTTTTGTTTTGCCGTAAAAAAGGTAATCCATACCCAACCAAGCCATGAAAACCAGTAAAATAATGCCCCTTCCATCGCGTCCCCTCCTATCATTTCCATTATGTCTGCATCCTATGTACTTTAATCTTTCTTGAATAAACTTTTTTACTAGTTCCATGTTAAGAGGAGGAGGTGGAAATAATGGGACGCGATCGGCAGGAAAGAAAGTTAAGAAAAAGCGGACAAGTTGAATCTGACCGGGATCAAGCACTTCATTATCCTGGGTCTTCAAAGCTACAAAGCCCTGAAGAAGCTCATCGATTAAACGATGGTAAACAAAGTGAATAAAGAAGACTTACTGGTTGAACCTTTCAAAAGATTAGAGGTTCATCATACCGGGCTACATCTCAAATAAAAAGGTTATATTTGGAAAATTCAGATCAAACGGTTCTGGTTCTGTAAAAGCGTAGTTTGAGAAAAAAAATAAGCCTCTGCCAAAAGGCAGAAGCTTATTTTTTCCTTATACTATATTGTTTTGTATCAATGCCTCTTTGATTAAGCCAGTGCCATGTTGCCCCAGAAATAACTAGGGGTGTATGATGCAATTCCTTCACTGTTTTCGCCCCTAAGGCAGTCATGATTATCGTCAGCTCTTGTTTAATATTATTGATTTCTTCTATAAGTTTCTCGGGTCCCTGCTCAGTCAGTACTCTTAGAATATACCCAGCAAGCGCTACAGCATTAGCACCCAAGGCGATTCCCTTGGCTACTTCTAAACTAGTTTGTATCCCTCCAGAAGCAATGATTGGGTAGGTAGGGCTCATATGTCTAGCCTCGGCGATTGAGACTGCCGTTGGGATTCCCCAGTCCTCAAAGAAGGATAGTTTATTCAACCTACGTTGATTTTCGATTGCAGCAAAGTTTGTCCCACCAAAACCTCCTACATCGACAGCTGTTACTCCTATTGAGAAAAGTTTTTCAATTGTTTCTTGCCCCATACCAAAACCTGTTTCCTTTACAATGATAGGGACCTTCAATTCATTAATAATCCTCTCAATTCGCAAAAGCATACCATGAAAGTCACGATCTCCTTCTGGCATTGCTAGCTCCTGGACAACATTTAAGTGAATTTGTAGAGCATTAGCTTGAACCATGTCTACCGCAGCTTTAGCTTGATCAACGGTGGCTTCACTTCCTAGGTTAGCAAAAATAATCCCGGTTGGGTACTCTTCACGCACCACTTCAAAGGTACGTCTTTCTTCGTAATCCCTCAAAGCTGACATTTGGGAACCCACGGCTAAGCCAATATCCGTTTCTTTTGCCACCTGCGCCAGGCTACGATTTATTTCTAGAGTCTTTTCACCGCCTCCACCGGTCATTGCATTTATAAAAAATGGCGAACTTAATACAAGTCCGCCAATTTCTGTTTTTAAATTAATGGAGTTAAGTGAAGACTCAGGAATACTTTGATGAACAAATCGAATATCATCTAAACCTGTTTTACGTAGCTGACCAGTCTCAAGGGCAATCCTTATATGATCTGATTTCCGTTCACTTCTTGACACTATACATCACCATTATTGTTTTAAATTCTTTAGCTTGTCTCCAATCATTTCTCCCAACTGGAATCCTTTTGATTCTTCCGGAAGTTCATATTCAGATGCATCAGGTTCTTCCTTTGGCTCAAATTCTTTCATACTTAGCGATAAACGTTCATCCGCTTTATTTACATCTAGAACTTTAACCTTTACATCCTGACCTTCTTGCAAGACCTCATGAGGAGTTCCGATATGGCGATTGGAGATTTGTGAAATATGAACGAGACCCTCAACACCAGGGAACACTTCAACAAAGGCTCCATATGATACTAAGCGTCTAACTACGCCTTCTAGCGTGCTACCCTTAGGAGCCTTTTCTTCAATATCTGACCAAGGCCCAGGAAGTGTTTCTTTTATTGACAGAGAAATTCTTTCATTATCGCTGTCAACACTCAAAACCTTTACCTGGACTTTTTGACCTTCTTGAACAACATCTGAAGGCTTCTCAACATGCTCATGAGAGAGTTGAGAAATATGAACAAGTCCGTCAACGCCGCCAACATCCACAAAGGCACCAAAATCTGTAATACGTTGAACAGTTCCTTCAATTACTTGTCCAGCCTGTAATGACTCGAGAAGGCCCTGCTTTTTCTTACTTTGTTCTTGTTCAACAACAGCACGATGGGATAAAATTAGGCGGTTTTTTTCTTTATCAAATTCTACAATTTTAAAGGTTAGATCCTTCCCTTTGTAATCAGAAAAATCTTCCACAAAATGAGCTTCAACTAATGAAGCAGGAACAAACCCACGAACGCCAAGGTCTACTACAAGACCACCTTTAACAACGTCCTTGACTTCTGCTTCAAACACTTCTCCACTCTCAAATTTAGCTTGTAACTCGTCCCAAGCCTTCTCTGCATCAACCTTCCGCTTTGAAAGAATCAATGCCTCTTCTTCAACCTTAAGCACTTCTAAATCGAGCTCATCGCCTTCCTTGACTGCATCCTCTGCTTTTTCAATATGAAGGCTCGAAAGCTCGCTTATTGGGATAATCCCGTCTAACTTGCTATTTTCAATGTTAACAATAACTTGCTTTTCTTCTACTTTTGTTACTTGACCCTTTACTCGATCACCAGTTTCGAAACTTTTTACCTCAATTTGATTCATTTCTTCTGACATATGTACTCCTCCTTAATCCATGGACTACTCTAAAATATCGAGATGAATTCATCCCATTGAAAATAATAGATAGAGAATATTCTAAAAAAGTCTCTTTTCACTAACTTCTTATAAATCCTCTTTTTTGTCAAGCGATAAAGCACAAACTCGCAGGAGTAGTTCTTGACTTTATTTGTGAAAAGATTATTTGTTTTCGTTTAGTAGTTTACGGATTTCATCCATAATTAATTCAGTTGCTTGTTCAGCATTCCCTTTATTTTCCTTAATTATCGTCATATCGATTGGTTTTCCATAGACGACCTTCAATTTACGCAAAGGTCTGTATGGCCCGACAATTGCACAAGGGACAATATGGGCTTCTGTTCTAAGTGCAAAAAAACCTGCCCCTGCAAGACCTTTTCCTAGCTCTCCGTTCTTACTCCTAGTTCCCTCTGGAAATAATCCGAGGACCTTTCCTTCCTTTAGGACTGCAAGACCTTTCCTGAGCGCCTCACGGTCACTCATTCCTCGTTTTACCGGAAAAGCATTCAAATGGGGGACCATCTTTCCTAGAATAGGTACTTTGAAAAGTTCTTCTTTCGCCATGAAGTGAACAGGTCTAGGAGCCATCATTCCGACGATAATCGGATCGAAATTATCAATATGGTTGGAACAGAGTAACACTCCTCCTTCAGCAGGAACATTCTCTTTTCCAATGACCTCAACGCGATAGAGGGGTTTGAACACACCGTATACAACCGATCTAGCGAAGTCATAAAAAGTCACGTTCATCCAATCCTTTCAAGAGCAAGTTTCATGATTTGATCAACAACCTGCTGAATGGATAAAGATGTTGTATCGATTTCTATGGCGTCTTTGGCCTTTTTCAAAGGTGCAATCTCACGCTCAGAATCAAACTTGTCCCGTTGCGCAATCTCTTGCTTCAAGATTTCCAAATCAGATGGGTATCCTTTTTGGATATTTTCACTATGCCTTCGCTGTGCTCGTTCTTCAACGCTTGCAAGCAAGAAAACCTTAACTTCAGCGTTAGGTAATACATGGGTACCAATATCTCTCCCATCCATCACGACTCCGCCTCGTTCGGCAAAACGCTGTTGTCTTTTTACCATTTCCTTCCTAACAGCCTCATGGGCTGCAACAACAGAGACGTTATTCGTAACTTCTGAAGTTCTTATATCATCTGTGACATCAGCACCGTCTAATAATACAATCTGTCCTGCTTTACCTGGCAACAATTCAATAGCAGAGTCATTAAGGATCTTCATTAACTCCGTCTCATTCTTAATATCGATTTGATTCGTAATAGCCTTGTACGTGAGTGCCCTATACATTGCACCAGTATCTATATATATGTACTCTAGTCCTTCAGCCACAATTTTAGCAACGGTACTTTTCCCAGCAGCTGCTGGACCATCAATAGCAATTGAAATTTTTTTATTCATAATGCCTCCTATAACCCTAACAGTATATACAATCATTCTCTTTATTTTAACACAAGAAAAGCTAGTGCAACCAAGAAAAAAAGAAAGCAGGTTAATTCCCCGCTTTCTGATTTTCCCATATCGTTTCTACCGATTCAGTAGTTTTTTCTTTCACAACCCCTTCATATTGGGTAATGACCTTAAGCTCGGGTAAGACATTCAACTGATGGAAGAAAAGCTGAGTAATGAACAGAAAAGCAAACTGAATAATAACCAATTTAATTAATATTCTTTCAAAGGTCTTCAATCCTATCCCGCTCCTTCCCAATTATTATGGGAAGATTTCTCTAAATTTAATCCCAAGGACTTATGTAAGAGGAAAAGCGTTGCTTTTCCTCACACTACATCTTCATAGATTTGTTCTGCATTAGCTAATTTTTCAACCTTTTCTTCTATACCACTATCAGCATTAATATAGATTCTGTATGTGTCGTCCCCTAATACGCCAATAAATTCGTAGCAGAGTACTTCTTTACTTAAATCATTCAGGATTATACCTTGACCTTCTTCCATAATCTTAACATTTGGATTTACCTTTTTCTTTGCTTCTTCAGCTGAAATGGATGGCTTTGGGATCTCTCTCTCATGATGTGATTTTAAATAATCCTCAGCTGAGAATCCAACGATGTCTCCATTATCTAAAGCAACCTTTACCCTCATGGCATCTGGATATATTCTGACATCACCCTTGGTCCCAACAAAAGTAAAGACTCCCATATTTTCATACTGTGCACTTTCAAAGAGGTCAAGGTCTTCAAAGTCATTTTCCTTTAAAAAGGCAATGGCCTTTTCTGCTGCATCATTTAAACTAATGCTCTGTTTCTTTACATCTCGAGAAGAAAGATACCAAATTGGATATCCTCCTTTTTTGGTAATATCCATTGAGGAATGGGATTTATTTTTTTTGTCCTCAAGATAAACACTGAAGAAGCCATAATCTGAACCTTCTCCATTCTCCGTTACCTTTATCTCTACCCCATCCTTAGGTTTAGCCCATTTCTTTGCAATTTTCTCTGCTTCCTTTTTATCTATTTTATCGCCCTTTAGATATTGAAAGTTTTCATCTTGATTTTTCATCGTAACCATGCCAGCACCGAACTCAGTTTCTGAATAGCTTTCGACTGTCTTCTCTACTGTTTTGAAACCATCGATAATGGTATTGTCCTTAGGTGCTCCTTCAGTAGCAAGTGCTAGTTCAACATCCATCCAAGTTAAGCGATTCTCTAAAACCATATGTTGAACCTTCCTAAGGTCATTTTGGATTTTAGCAGATTCTTGGTATAAAGACTTCAACTGACCATATTCCTTATCAGTTAGAGGCTCCTTATCCAAATCTCGAACTGCTGTTTTGTATGCGAAGTCCCCTATATTTGACAGAAACTCTTCTGTTTTATTAAAAGGTACGAGCGTCAAAGGGAGTTGTCCCACGTCATTATGTGCTTGGGAAGTAATTTTCCAAACTTCTGCTAATGCAGGAGAAAGTGAACTCCGGGAATTCATCGCTAATGACGTTCCAATTTTATCGTTCAAGAGATCCATTTGAAACGATAAATCATGAAAGGCTCTTTGATAATTGTTTTCTGCGTTTTGAAGAATTGCATTTTTTTCTTGGTGTTCTTGGTAGCCCCAGAAGGCTGCACCAGCAACGCCTAAAGAAAGAACCGTAATTAAGATGCCTCTTAGCAAAATTCCTCACCTCTATTTACAAAAAATATGTTTACCAATCTTCTTAATCTGTGGTCGGCCCCAAATCCAACTGCTCGTTGCAGTAGCTGGATTAAAATAATATAATGCATCTCCTGTCGGATCCATGCCATTAATGGCATCGAGGACTGCTTTCTTTGCCCCTTCGTTTGGAGTTAACCAAATTTGACCGTCAGCAACGGCTGTAAAAGCTAGTGGTTCAAAAATAACCCCCGATACGGTATTTGGAAAAGTTGCACTTTCAAGTCGATTCAGAATGACAGCTGCTACGGCTACTTGGCCTTCATATGGTTCACCACGGGCCTCACCATAAACTGCATTTGCCATTAATTGAATATCATTTTGTGAAAATCCGTTAGGCGTATTTGCGGCTGTTACCTTTGAAGGTTTATTATTATTTTGTTTTGGTGCTGCATTGTTTCCTTGCGCTCCAGATTGTCCGTTTTGCTTACCCTGAGCACTTGGCTTCTCTTTGGCTTGGCCACCTGATTGATTGTTTCCCTGTGCTCCAGATTGGTTCTTTGCAGGTGCCTTAGAACCACCTTGTTTATTAATATCCGTTCCACCATAATGAGTAAATTTATTTCCTTCTTTAATTTGTTTTTTTACATGATCCTCGTGGTATTGAGAGGCTTTTGCAAGTTTTGCTTTTGTTTCTTGCCCTGCTAATCCGTCCACCTTTAGACCAAATTCATATTGGAAATTTCTAAGCGCCCAATAAGTTCCCCAACCAAATACTCCATCGATTTTGCCGTTGTAAAAGCCGAGATACTGAAGCCTGGACTGTAATTCTAAGACATCATCACCAACAGCTCCCTGCCTAATAACTTGATTTGAAAACGCCTCAGCACGTTGCTCAAAATTGCTACAAGGAATCAGAGTGATGATTAAAACGAGTATTGCAACCATTTTCAAAAACGACTTGATTTTCACGACTAACCCCCCTGATCTATACTAGTAACCTTTAAGATTAATCCTATTTTTTGTAACTATTGTGCTTTTATGCAAGAAAATAGAAAAAACCCCTCATTTTCCTGAAATGAAGGGTTTTTCGTAAATTATTTGTTGATTAAAATGCTTATCACTCATTAGACGTGCTTTTTTTACTTTTTTCAATCCTAGATACCAAAGGAAGATCATAAATGGAATCATCATGATCAGCCAATCCTCCAGAGTAATTAGAATATAATTATAGCTCCCATGAAGGAGGAAAGGAATCAGCAAAGATAAAACTAACCATTTCTTATTGGAATCAGGAGAAAATTTACTCTTCCCTAGATAATACCCCATTATGACACCAAACAAAGCATGACTAGAAACCGGAAGGAGCGCACGTCCAAAAGCATATTCTAGTCCATTGGCAAATAAGTAAAATATATTTTCAACCGTAGCAAAGCCTAATGAAACAGAAGCACCGTAAACAATCCCATCATAGGGCTCATCAAAAGATACATGCTGGTAAATTGTATAAAATAAAATAAACCATTTAAAAAACTCTTCTAGTAACCCCATTGAGATGAAGGGTTCATAAATCATACCTTGTAGCACGTTTTCCACTTTAAATACGTATTGGATGAACATAATTGGGAAAACAAGGAGTGCACCAAAGATAAAGGTCTTAAAAACAATCGCAAACGGCTCGGAACCATATTGGTCTTTCAAATAAAAATAGCTCATTAGTGCCAAGCCTGGAGCAATTCCAGCAGTTACAATTCCAAGCATTAGCTATCCTCTTTTCAAATTGTTTTTTTAATCGTATCATGATATGGGTAGAAAGAAAATGAATTCTTCTAAATCTAGGAGAGGAGGTTCTATTAAATGAAAAAAACAATATTACTCATACATACTGGCGGGACCATTTCCATGAGCGAAGATACAAGTGGAGCAGTTAAGCCCGGGTCTAAAAACCCTTTGACAGAAGAAGGTCAGATTCTTAGTAGTTTAGCCAATTTAATTGTTGAAGAGCCTTTTAACCTGCCTTCCCCACATATTACCACGGATAATATGATGGAGCTTAAACAGCTTCTCGAGCGGTACAATCAAAGTACTGAAATTGATGGCGCTGTGATTACACACGGTACCGATACACTGGAAGAAACAGCGTATTTCTTAGATTTAACAGTACAGGCTAATTTTCCAATTGTTGTCACCGGTGCAATGCGTTCAAGCAATGAAATTGGTTCTGATGGCTTGTATAACTTAATTTCTTCCATAAGAGTGGCTTCTAGTAAGGAGGCTTATAATAAGGGAGTTCTGGTTGTTTTAAATGATGAAATTCATACTGCAGAAAATGTAACGAAGACGCACACTAGTAATGTTTCTACTTTCCAAAGTCCACAATTCGGACCAATAGGAATTGTTACAAAACAGGGGATCTTTTTTCATCATATGCCTACCTACCGAGAGAATTACACTATTTCTAGTTTATCAAAGCAGGTTATTCTTATAAAAGCCCATATTGGAATGGATGCATCCCTTTTCTATGCTGCAAGGGACCTTAAAATTAATGGTGTAGTCATAGAGGCCCTCGGCCAAGGAAATATGCCTCCCGCTACCGTACCAGGTATCAAAGCACTACTAGACAACAACATTCCCGTTGTGGTTGTTTCACGGGCATTTAATGGAATTGTCCAGGACGTTTACGCCTATGAAGGCGGGGGGAAACACCTTAAGGAAATGGGGGTCATCTTTTCAAATGGTCTTAATGGGCAAAAAGCAAGGATAAAGCTTTTGGTTGCCCTAGCTAGAACAGATGACCTAAGCGAAATAACGGAGATGTTTAGGCTTTAAGAAGAAGCGCTAGGGTGCTAAACTGAACTTGTCTCTAAATTAAAACCTAAACTATCTTACTGTACAAAAAGCAGGCTGTTCACAAACCAGCCTGCTTTTTTCTCTTTCTTATACTTTCTCTTTTTCTTGTATCGTAGCAGCAATTTGTTCACCATGAAAGCGACCATTCTCAATAAAAATTTCATTGGCGTTATTTCCCGCCGCAATCACCCCGGCTATATAAATACCGGAAACATTCGTTTCCATCGTATCAGGGTTAAAGGTCGGTCTCCCTGTATCGTCATCCATTTCGACCCCCATTTTCCTCAGAAATCCGTGGTCCGGATGGTAACCTGTCATCGCAAAAACAAAATCGTTTTTAATGGTTTTAAGATTATTTTCTTGTTTATAGTCAAGCTCTTTTTCTCTAATTTCCGTTACTTGAGCATTGAATTCCATTTTGATGATTCCATTACGAACTTGCGCTTCAAACTCTGGGAGAATCCAAGGCTTGATACTGCTTGAATATTCATTCCCTCTGTACAGAACAGTTACCCTTGCACCTGCTTTCACAAGCTCGAGGGCTGCATCCACACTAGAGTTTTTACCGCCTATTACGGCAATATCCATATCGAAATAAGGGTGTGCCTCTTTGAAATAATGGGAAACTTTCGGTGAATCTTCTCCTTTAATTCCCATATAATTTGGATGATCATAATAACCTGTTGCGACCACAACATAACTTGCGCTATATTCTTTTTTATTCGTGATTATCTTAAATTCCCCATCTATAGTCTTGTCCACACTTTCTACCTTTTCAAAAGCATGTATTCGAAGGTTCTCTCGTTTGACCACTTCACGATAATAAACCAAGGCCTGATTTCGTTTAGGTTTATGTTCTTCTGTAATAAACGGAACATTTCCTATTGACAATTTTTCACTACTGCTGAAAAAGGTTTGGTGTGTTGGGTAATGATAAATTGCGTTAACGATATTTCCTTTCTCGATGATAAGTGGGTTTTTCCCAATTTTCTTCAAGGCAATCCCCGCAGCTAAACCGCAAGGGCCTCCTCCAATAATGATGATATCTTCTTTTGACATTTTTTCATGTCACTCCTTCTCTTGACCCGCAAACATTGTTGAAAATATAGAGTTTAATTTGTAGACCCACGGCTGTTAAATTCCGCGAATAAGACGGAGTTCCCACCAACCTTGTACTTAAAAACAGCCTACCGATAAAAAAATCCCCTATCTTAAATGATAGGAGATTTGACAGAAAGATTCAATCATAATCATTGTCCTTATATCCATCCTCTAAATCTACTTGCCTCAGCCATTTTTCGTACGCCTACCATGTATGCGGCTAAACGCATGTCGACGCGGCGACTTTGGGAAGTATGATAGATATTATCAAAGGATTTAACCATGACCTTTTCTAACTTGGTTTCGACCTCTTCTTCCGTCCAATAGTAACCTTGATTATTCTGAACCCATTCAAAATAGGAAACTGTTACACCACCAGCTGATGCTAGTACATCCGGAACAAGCAAGATTCCTCGATCTGTAAGAATTTGTGTTGCTTCTAAGGTAGTCGGGCCGTTTGCTGCCTCGACAACAATACTTGCCCTAATATTATGGGCATTTTCTTCCGTTATTTGGTTTTCAATCGCAGCTGGTACAAGGATGTCACAATCAAGTTCAAGTAACTCTTTATTCGAAATCGTATTATTGAAGAGCTTAGTTACTGTACCAAAACTATCACGTCTGTCTAGTAAATAATCAATGTCAAGGCCTTCTGGATCGTATAGAGCACCATATGCGTCGGAGATACCCACAACCTTAGCTCCAGCGTCGTGCATGAATTTTGATAAGAAACTTCCTGCATTTCCGAAACCTTGTACCACTACTCTTGCGCCTTCAAGTTCAATCCCCTTCTTTTTCGCTGCTTCACGAATACAAATGGTAACGCCCTTTGCAGTAGCTGATTCTCTACCATGCGAACCACCAAGTACTAAAGGTTTACCCGTAATAAATCCAGGGGAGTTGAATTCATCAATTCTACTATATTCGTCCATCATCCAGGCCATAATTTGAGAATTAGTAAACACATCTGGTGCAGGGATATCTTTTGTTGGACCAACGATTTGGCTAATCGCCCTAACATATCCACGACTTAATCTCTCTAATTCCCGAAAACTCATATCTCGCGGATCGCAGACAATGCCACCTTTACCGCCACCATATGGCAGGTCTACAATTCCACATTTTAAACTCATCCATATTGATAACGCTTTCACTTCTTTTTCCGTTACATTTGGGTGAAACCGAATACCACCTTTGGTTGGACCAACTGCATCATTATGCTGAGCCCTGTATCCAGTAAAGACTTTAACTGTACCGTCGTCCATTCGAACTGGAATTTTGACTGTCATCATTCGTAGTGGTTCTTTTAATAACTCAAAGACTTCGTCTGGGTATCCTAGCTTCTCTAAAGCCTTATGAATAACAGTCTGCGTAGAACGCAGGACGTCAAGCTTTTCTTCTGTATTTGCATTTCCGTCATTTTGTGCGGCCACCATTCTTGAAATCCTCCTAAAATTGCAATTGCAGTTATAGACGCTTTCAGACAATAGTATTACACTTTTAGATAGTTAATGCAAGAATAATAAACGGTTCTTAATAATGTTTAAAACGAAACAGCAGTCGATCAGGACTGCTGCTCTAAAAGAAGTAATAAACCATTGTGTCAACTGCATTTTCATCAATGATTTCCCTACCATATTCGATTAAACGGTGGATGCTAAAAATCGATGGATTCCCATATTCCGCTAGCAAAGAAACCGTTTTATCAGGGTCAGGCTGTAACCCATTCATTGAAAGATAATAAGTATCGTTTAAAAAGTATAAGCTTCCTCCACCAATTCCAGCATCATATAATCGTTTGGACAACTGGATAACATCTTCAATGTTGGCGAATTCAAAAAGTATAACTTCACGGCCTTCCATTGTAACTTGCATCTCAATAAACCCATCATCGTCATCATCAAAGGGTAACTCATCCTGCTCCTGTTCTTCAACAGTCACAATCATAACCATGCCCTGGGCCTGCAATGAAAAAACTTCTACCGCGACTGTCCCGAGTATTTCAAGACCAAATACGTCACTTGCTTCCTCAAGCATATCATGAAATAACTGATTCCACTTCATCGAGTCTTTCCAAATATCTTCCTTGGATAATCCTCGATCCGAAAGATCATCAGTCGTTAAAAAAATTTTAATTTTGTTATATGTTAACCTCTCTAAGCGCATATTCGTGCCCCCTGCCGTTAACGAAGCTCTTGTTTACAGTGTATGAGATAATTTACGGAAGGTGAGTTTTTTCTTCATACTAACCAGCGATTCTGTTATTTACCATTTTTTTCATTAACTCGGGAGCGCGAAGGGGCGATAATTATTAAGTGCGTTTCTGCTTTAGCTCCTAACCTTAATGGAAGAGTCGTCGTCCCATACCCATTGCTAACAAATAAAAGGGAATTCCCCACTTTTTTGATTCCCCCTTTTTCATACGGTCCAAAACCAAAAATTCTTATTTGCCCCCCGTGAGTATGACCACTGAGAATGAGCTGAATCTGATGTTCAGCTGTTACCATATCGATAATTTCTGGATTATGACTCACTAATATTCTGAATGAGGATTCAACTGCTGAGCTAATTGCGCCCTCAAGGTCACATTGACCCACGGTAAAATCATCTACTCCAAGGAGTGCAACCTGTGATTGCTTATAACCTTTCAATGACAAAGCCGTATTTTCTAAAATCGTTACTCCTAACCTATGCATCAAAGCCCTAATTTCAACTGTATTGATTTCGTAGTCATTATTTCCCCAAACAAAATAAATTGGACCAATTTGATTTAGTCGCTCTAAATTCTCTTTGACCTGGTTTAAACGAACCCCTTTTTCTGCCAAGTCCCCCCCGATAATCACAAAGTCTGCCTTTCCCTTAGCATTTTCTATAATGGTGTCCGAAACCCTTCTTCTGTGAATGTCCGATATAAAAAAGATTGATAACTCTCCAAAATCGATGGGTAATTCTTCAAAAATCAAATTATGAGTGAGCGTTCTATCCGCATGAGCTTCTTGGAACATATGATAAATGAGAATAAAAGCACCAATAATAATAACTAGCATTATGCCCAAAAGGTATTCCATGTCTTTACCCTTTCTTATTTAAATAAAAACCTCTCATACAAAGTATAAGAGGAAATAAAACTAATATTAGACTAGCATGAATCATACATAATTTCCAGAAACTGCTTAATAAAGAAATAATAACGTTTCAGCACACCTTATTTATTCTCATGATATAAGTTAATATCAAATTTTTCCTTCATCATTTCAAAAACAATATGACGGCTTTTCCATTCATGTTCTTTTTTCCATAGATCCTTACTCTTATCGATAATCTCACATCTCAGAGCATGAAATTCTTTTTCCGCTTTGTCTCGTTTTTCTCTCAAAAGGTTCATCAACCCAAAGAGGCCCCCAGTTAAAACAAACAAATATAAATTACCTGAATGACTGAAAAATGCAGAAAAAATTTCATAAAATGAATAAGAATAGGGCTTTATAGTCGTTTGATAAAGATAAAGAAAGAATAAGAAAGTCATACACATTGTTAGAATCATGACAATTAAGTGTTTTCTCTTGAAATCATCATACTTCCGCTTCCTCTTTACTACATTATTCAGCATTTGTTTTGTAGCCTGATCTGTACGGTCATCAAGGTGTATGATTGAATCCTCCATAACCACCCCTCCTCGTAAGGAATATATGACCTTGTCCTACTAAATATGTAACATACAATAAAAATAAGCCGGGAAACCAGCTTATTTTTAATTCTCTAGCGGGATTTTCAATACTTGTCCTAATTGGACCTCATCCCCTTGAAGATTATTAGCTTGTCGAATTCGTTCCATCCCGTGTTGTGAGCTGTAGTAAGCCAGCGAAATTCGAAATAGATTATCCCCTTCCTTGACTGTATGGTAGACAATCTTTTGATCGGTCGCTGGTTCTTCTGAATTTGGTTTACTCATCTCTTGACCTTGGTTAGGAACTAAATCTTGAGATTCCTGCGATTCATGTGATTCTTCTGGCTCTACAGGTGCGACTTTGGTGGCGACCTGTGTATTGGGAGTATCAGTAGGAGGATTCTTATTATCAGCTGGTGAAGGGAGCGAATCCTCGGCCAATGGTGCTGGCTCAACAGATGTTTTTTCCTCTTCCTCTATATCCTTCTCTTCATAACGAATAGGTAGTGAGGTTTCTGTCGTACTGTTGTTTTTTTCTATATTAATTTTCTCATAACCTCCCGTTTTCATTGACCCACTCTCTCCGTCCCCACCTTTGTTACTTAGATAACTATAGGCACTAAAAATGGAAATAGGCAATAAAATAAAAAATACAGCGAGGAGCCTAATAACAGGATATTTAAACTTCCACTTATTTTTATTTTTCTTTTGTCTATGTAGTTTGCTTCTTGGTGGTAATTCTTCCATCTCGGGACTAGTATTGTTCCCTTTAGTCCTGACTATTTTTTTTCGTGTTCGTTCTGCTTGATCTCGGTAAGGCGCTTCCTTATTCATTTATATCCCTTCCTGTTCCTGCTTATTTCTCATACTGATAGAAAGACCCAGGAGAAAATCAATGATAAAATGCATAGTAATGGTTACAGCTAAATTCCCTGTCTTCATATAGATAAATCCAATAACGAAACTTAAAAAGATAATATTTAAAAATAGGAACCAATTAAATAAGTAACGATAATGGACGAGGGCAAAGATTACACTTGAAACAATCAAACCAGTATGTGTTTGGATAATCCCCCGAAATAAAAGTTCTTCACTAAATGCAACCAAAGCTGTAATAACAGCAATTTGATACACGTTTTTATGCTGAAAGATTCTTTGATTCAAACCACCATCATCATATAGCGAAGGTGGGAGTAATTTCAACAGCGTTAAGTCTGCTATTACCACAGCTACACCAGCCATGGCTCCTACTTGCCAAGTTAATGGATCATTCCATCTCATAAGTTCAAGGAACTCCTCAAAGCCATCAAATAAAAAGATCCCTAAAATAAATGCTACTGCTAACAGCAATAATTGGGTTAAAAAAAGATGGAAGGACAACTCTTTATCCGATAAACTATTTATAAGTTCTCTATATTGATCTTTTTTCATCGATAATCGCCTACTTATTTTAATGCTCATTAAGAGAGTGTTGTTAAAATTTGCTTTTAAACGTAAAAAGTCTTTTTTAATGTCGGGATTGTCCCCCATTTGGCCAAAACAGCTTATTTTAATAGCATGTTGGCCAATTCTCGCTCCCAATTATAGCTTTGGTTATTAGCGTGAGTTAAGTTGGTATTTTTCTTAAAATCACTCAAATCTAATCCACAAGAGCTGCAACAATTCACCTTTACAAATGAAGGTTTTTCTTTGAAATAATTCAGGATAAACGTTCGCTTGCAGCCTGTATGTTGAAGATATTCTAGTACCATAGCAATCTTTTCTTTCTTAATCCTCAGTCTTTCAGTTATATAGCAATAAAACTTCTCCTTAACCTCAGAAGGTTTCAAGCCTTCGCGACTAGCAATGTAATTTGCCACTATTCTCCATTGCGTCTCACTAAAACCACAAGATCGGATGAATAATTCCTCATTTTCGGTTATTTTCGTTAAATGGAGCTGCTGCTGCTCAATCACATGAAAAAGCATGTTAATTTGCTCTCTATCAGGGATTTCCCCTTCAGCCAGTTGAATGCTTAACTGCTCATCACCGGGTGTAAAAAGAAGAATGGCTAAACTATTTTTACCATCTCTCCCAGCTCTGCCGATTTCTTGGAGGTAGGATTCTAATTGTAGGGGCATATGATAATGAATGATATAACGGACATTATCCTTGTTAATGCCCATTCCAAATGCACTCGTTGCACAGACAATGTTGAGTTGACCATGAATGAACTGTTGTTGAATTAAAACCCTCGCTTCTTGGTCAAGCCCACCGTGGTACGCCATCACTTGTTGCCCACGGCCTCGTAGCTTTGAGGCCATTTGTTCTGCAATTTTTTTACTAGAAAAATAAATGATTCCTGGACCTTCGAGACTTTCTACTAATTCAACAATCCTTTTTTGTTTTTCCTGATGTCCAAGGATTTCAATACCAATTGAAATCTCAGGCCGGTCAACCGAAAAAACAAATTCCTTCCATTTTTCAAGCTGAAGGTACTTTGCTATATCATGTCTGACCTCTTCAGTAGCCGTAGCAGTTAAAGCAATTGTCAATGGACTATTTAAAGTCTTCCTGACTTCACCAATCTTTAAATAATCAGGTCTAAAATCATACCCCCACTGCGAAATACAATGTGCCTCATCGATAACTAATAGAGCAATGTCTAACTCCTTTAATTTACTCGCAATAAGTTTTGTTCCAAGCATTTCTGGGGAAACAAATATAAATTTGTACCAATCAAGTTGTTGTAGAATTTGTCTTTTTTCAATAGGTGATAAAAAAGAATTAATGGCTACTGCACGTTTTTCACCTAAGGCCTTCATCTGCTCAACTTGATCTTGCATCAGCGAAAGAAGCGGGGAAATAATAATCACTTTACCTTGTAAAAGATAACCAGGTAATTGGTAGCAAAGTGATTTCCCTGTACCTGTAGGTAGCATCGCAATCGTATCCTGACCACTGAGAATAGATTCAATCACTTCACGCTGACCTTTACGAAAAGAGTTAAAATGAAAATAATGGAGTAAAGCCTGTTCTAATTCCACTTTTGACCACCATTTCTAGCTAATACAAGCCTAATTTCAAAATAATTTGCTCCATCCACCTGATCGCGAATCTGTTTTAGTTTTTTTGCTGAATTTTTACTTGCCACTTCTATTATTCGCTTTTCTATATCAGGTTGGACGTACCTACTTAATTCAAATTCCTTTACATGAAGTGCAATTTCCACAATATGGTCCTCAATCGTACTCATTTTAAGATTCCTCATTGCTGCAATTTCATTAGGTACATATCCCTTTTCAAGAAGCTGAAAGGTCTTTTCCGTTGATAAAGTTAACGGAACTTCCTTTTGAACGTCTTGCACTAGACTACTTAAGAGAGGAAAATCATTTTTCATTGTTGACAAGGTTTTGATCATATAGTGCAAAATATTCAGGAATTCTAAATGATAGTGAGTTGTAGTCAGCTCGAGCCTCTCAGCTGCTTGTTCTGATGTTAGCCCTATCTTATTATGTCCGCTTAACCTGAGAACGAGCACAGCAGGCTCAATACTCATCTCCTTATGCAAACACTCGGTAAGTTCAATATAGAGCCGCTCAGCTAATTCATATCTATCAGCGTTTTGCATTTTCAAAAATTTTTTAAACCACTCTTGAGTTTCTTGTTTGTTTTGAATTGGTATGAAGCCTTTGTTTTTATTAATTAAATTTGAAGAAACTTGGACTAAGAGGGATAACCGTTCCCAAAATAATGTTGTAAGGTGATGGTACTTCCACCCCTCAAGGAACTTAGGAGGGATAGTCACACATTTTCCAAATTCATTGAGCTCCCTTTCTCCTTCTATTGTTAGAATAAAATTTTCGCTCGCCACTTGTTTGAGGAATCCCCTATTTACAAATTCCTTTACTGTGGTTTCCAACTCAATTCTAGTTATCAATGGCAGGGCACGAAAAAAAGGTGTAAGTTTATATAAATGTGCATCCTGAATTGTCTGTGACGACTTTTTCCCTTGGAACAAGTGAAAAAGTGAGTAAATAGATCGCTCATCTTTAATTTGTTTCAAACAATAAAGAAAAACTGCATCCCTATAAGAAATTGCCATTGGATCACCCAAACCTGATGTGTCTAATTTTTATTATTTCAACAAATACTATGTTCCTACCCTCATTTTATCATGAATCGACAATTAATGACGAAAACTTCTTATCGGAATATGGAGGATTATGGAGAATAGACCATCGAAAATTATTCTCAGTCTTTTTTATATTGAAAAGTTGGTGATACAGTTTTACAATAAACATGAGGCTTACGTTTTCACAAACATATTTTCGAAAACGATACCAAACTGTTTAAAATACGGGAGGTTTTTTTCATGGCAAAGTATACAATTGTTGACAAAGAAACTTGCATCGCTTGTGGTGCTTGTGGCGCAGCAGCTCCAGACATCTACGATTATGATGATGAGGGTATTGCATTTGTAACACTTGATGATAACGAAGGAATTGTTGAAATTCCAGACGTATTATTAGATGACATGATGGACGCTTTTGAAGGTTGTCCAACTGATTCAATTAAAGTAGCTGACGAACCATTCGACGGTGACGCACTAAAATTCGAATAGTAGTTTGCTATAAGGGAACTGGACAGCTTTCAGTAATCTTTTAAACTGTTATGTTATAAATAAAACCTCTACCTAATAGGCAGAGGTTTTATTTATAACTGATACACAAAAGCAGTGGTAGAATAACCACTGCTTTTTATTTATGCGCTTTTATACTGTTGGCTACTAATCCACGTATACATTCTTGAAAACAATAACATAAATACCAATGAAATTAGTAAGCCTTTAAAAATATTAAACGGCAGAATGCCTGTAACAATCATTGTTTTTAATTCAGGAGCAGCTATAGCAGGCGCGTTTAAGAACAAAGTATAAGCTGGCATGATTACATAGTAATTCAGGACACTCATGGCAATGCTCATGATCACTGTTGCGATTATTAGAGCAACAGTCATCCCTTTTTTAGTTTTTAATTTCGTATAAATATAATAAGCAGGTAAGACAAACAAAATACCGGCTACGAAATTAGCAATATGACCCACTGGTACACCAGTTGCACTTCCTGTCATAAAGTAATCTAATATATTCTTAAACAATTCAACAAGCACTCCCGCAGCAGGACCAAAAATTAACGCTGCAATTAACGCCGGTATGTCGCTAAAGTCAATCATTAAGAAGTTTGGGAATGGTGGTATCGGAAAATTTAATAACATTAACACATAAGAAATACTGCTTAACATCCCAATTGAAACCAACGCTTTGACACTAAATTTTTTCATTTTCTTCCTCTCTCCTTTTTGAGATCCACCTCAAAGAAGAAAGGTTCAGCAAACAAAATGTACCTTAGAATTAAAAAACCCCTCAAACCAAGGCTTGAGGGAGAAATTCCAAAAGAAGGTACACCTAATAAACATTCAAAAACATTGCATTTTTTGAATGCCTGCAGAACCTCCACCTTCTCCCATCCAGACTTTACTGTCGGCTTTGGAATCGCACCAAATCCTGCCTTTCGGCTCGCGGGCTTAGAGTTTGCACTCATCACCGCCGGTCGGGAATTTCACCACGCCCCGAAGATAGATCATATTTTTTTAACTACAACCCTATTATACTTTAAAAACAATAAGTTGGAAAGTATCATATCCGTGTCTATTTATTATTTACAATACACATAGGACATTAATATTAATATGTTAATCAAATAATTTCTTTATTTTGAAAGGACAAGGATATGAATCCTCGTCCTTTCAACTAAATCCCTAATCAATAATCAAAACTTGTTTAGGGTGTATGACATTAGAGTCAAGTTTATTTTTATTGATAATTTCCTTTACACTAATTCCTGTTTTCCTAGAAATAGAACTCAAGGTATCGCCTTTCGCTACTACATAATGCTTCTCCGCAATTTTTGACTGATTTTTTTGGTCAACAACCAGTTCCTGTCCAACTTTAATATTGTTTTCTTTAATCTTATTAAGGGTTACAAGGGTGTCGACAGTCAAATGATATTTTTGGGCAATAAACCACAGTGTTTCTCCAGGCTTGACTAGATGTTTAGTAACTTGTAAGCCATCATGCTTGTCCCTATTCTCCTGAGCAGGTAGTATTTTTTCTGTATTTTCTTCCGACAATGCTTGACTTGAGGTTTCTATTGAACCACCCGGATTTGCCCTACTTTGTGCAACTACTGCCTGTCCAACTTCAGTCAAACCCAATGCACGATCGGGATCAATCACATTTTCTTTACTGTATGTCCATTCATCTTGATGAACTTCGAAATGCAAATGTACTCCTGAGGAATCACCTGTATTCCCCATTACACCAATTTGTGTACCTTGTTGGATGCTGTCCCCTTTATTAACATTTCTTTTATGTAAGTGCGCGTATACCGTCTCGTAGTCATTCTGATGCTTAATAAAAACGACATGACCGTAAGTATCGGAATAGTAAGACTTGCTAACTACTCCACTATCTACCGCATATATCGGGGTATATAACTCAGCAGCTATGTCAATACCCATGTGCATTCCATTTCTTGTACCAAAGGTATCTGTAATCTCACCATCCGCTGGCCAAATCCAATGCTCAGTTTGACCGGACACTCCTTCCGCCTTAGGACTCTTTCCCCCAAGAAAAAGTAAGCTAATACAGAGTGCAATCAACCCTGCTATCAGAAGACGCCTAATATAGTCTCTCATTATGATCCTCCCTGACCTTTGTACACTACTACCTCATACCGTATGAAAGCCTGTCCCAAAATAGAACTTTTTATCCACACGAGAGATAATGAACAAACATGGAGTTATTATTTGGTAATCAGCGGCGACTTTATGCAAAAATTAGATAAAAAAGGTTATATCCTAAAGTGTATTACTAAATTCCTAGAAGAAATTCAGTGACAGAACCTGCAAAATTATGGGGCTTCTATCCGTTTGCAAGCACTTTTCTCATCATTGAAGTTTTGATGCAAAAATCAAAGGTGCCTCGATGCCCAGATGAACAAAGTTCGTGAAAAGAAAAAAGAGCCTGAAATCAATTCAGATTCAGACTTAGTTTAGTTCGATTATTTTTTTGTTCGGGCCAATTGGTAAGGGAACATCTTCTGTTAAACTGAACGGTCCGATTTGTTCTATCCCTTGTCCTTCAACTCTTATTTTATCGTAGCCAAAGCTTTTAGCCGTCAGCATGATTGCCTCAAAATTATATAAAAATTGATTATTAAGGGCAGTTTCTTCTACTACTTTAATTATTAGCGTTTGAGCATCATCTTCTGCAGTAGTAAAATCCATCTTGATATCTGTTGGAATTGAGGCTTTTAGACCAAGTTCAGCCTCCTCGCTCTCCATCGCCGAGAATGCTTCTATAATAGAATTAAATTTCTGCTCAGATGGAACCATATATGGACGAGGATCACTTCCTAAGTAAGTGAAATAATAGGCACGGTTTTGGTATTCTTCCGGTTGTAGTTCATATATTTCACCATAATTGGCTAAGACAATTCCTTTTTTTCCTTCAGTAGTAAACTTAATTGTTTTTACCTCTTCATTCGGAAAAGATTCCTGTAGAGTTTTTGTAAATATCGTTTCTGCCGCTGATCCTAGCCCGTATTGGTGGTTAGCTGGGACATCAACAAGAACTGTTTTACTTACTTGGTCGTAGCTTAGGTTTACATCTAGTGGAAAGTATTCCGCAAGCCCCCATTTTTCTTCAGTCAACTTTGGCATCATCTCTTCAAACAGTTCGAACCAAGTTTTATTTTCCATTTTCTCTATTAGCACCGTTACAGGTACAGTTAATAAAGCATTAGGATCAGGTATTGAGATAGTAAATGCTTGATAACCATTTAAATCATCAGGATACACAGCACTTGGCTCTTCTACTAGCATTGCCGTAAGCTCATTGATTGGATGATTATTTTCCTCATTCATCTCCAGCTTTTCAGCACTATACTCTCTGTCAGTAGACTTGCTTTCAATGCTAGTCGAAGAATCATTTCTACTGCTTTCGAAAGCTGTATCTTGTACCCCTGTCAACTGTGGGGAAAGAATATAAATTAACAAAAGAACGATTCCAGTTGCAAACCCCGGGATTAGCCAAGTTGGTAAGCTTCTTTTATCCTTGTTGATCGAGATATTACGGTAAATTTCTCGTGGATGACGATTATCATTAACCTTTGGTAATTCTCTTAGTAGTTTTTCAAGGTCTTTATCACTTAATCTCGATTTTCCCACTAGGCATCACCTCCTTATCCAGGTCTTCCATTTTCTTACGCAGTGTCTTAATCGCTCTATGCTGCGTTGTTTTCACTTTACTTTCTGTCCAAGTTAGCGCCTCCGCCGTCTCACTTATTGATAGTTCATGAATATACCTAAGAATGACGACCATTTTTTGATCCACCGTACATTCATCTAAACATTGATAGATTAACTTTATCTCTTCACGTTGTTGTGCAACTTCCTCAGGCAAAGGGACATCATCGCTTATCTGTGTAGTTGAAAAGTCCATCTTTTCAACCAACCACCTTTTCCACCCTTTTTGCTTACGAAAATGGTCAATTGCAACATTTTTTGCGATTGAAAATAACCATGTTTTTTCGCTACTATTCCCCTCAAAGCGATCATAAGCTTTAAGAACTCGAATATACACTTCTTGGACTAGATCCTCTGCTAATTCTTTGTTCTTTACCATGTAAAATAAAAACCGGTACAAGTCCTGGTGGTATTTTTGATATAAGCCATCAAAAACGGAGTCCATTTCTTCACCCCTCCGTATCATATTAGTAGTCGTCATTTATGTATAAAAAGTTTCAATTTTACTATATTCGTTTAAACTGGAAATGGAAAGGATTAATTTTTCACCCTTTAATCCCTAACAAAATAAACCCCCACTACTAATAGTAGAGAGGGTAGCTGATATTATTTATTGTTCCTTGTGAATCAAGATAAGTCGGCAAGATTTTTACAGCAATTCATTATTTCGTGGAATAAAAAAGGAAAATGTCGTTCCTTGTCCCAATTTGCTTCGCACTGAAATATTGCCTTTATGCGCTTCAATGATATTGCGTGCTATAGCAAGACCAAGTCCTGTACCAGCACGTCCTCTAGTCCTAGACTTATCTCCTTTATAAAAGCGTTCGAATAGAAACGGAAGGTCTTCTTTATGTATCCCTGGTCCGTTATCGCTTACCTCAAATAAGAGCTCTGGCCCAACTGATTTTACTGTTACTTTAATTGAACCTGATGTTTGAATATGTCTAATTGCATTATCAAGAAGATTCGTAAGTACTTGTTCAATACGATCAGGATCAAAAGGAAATTCTGCAGTTTCCGTTTCGATTACGGTGTTCAATTGAACATCTTTGTCCTTTGCCAAAGTTTGAAACTTACGTGTAATCCTGTTAATATAAGATTCCAAATCTACATCTTGCAGCTCTAGCTGAATATGACCGGATTGCATACGAGCCAAATCCAATAATTCATTTACAAGCCGTCCCATTCTCAGAGACTCATCATAAATAATTTGGGCCATTTCTTGTTTTTCTTCATGTGTTTCCGCTATCCCATCCACAATCGCTTCACTATAGCCCTGCAACATCGAGATTGGAGTCCGAAGTTCATGTGAAACATTTGCAATGAAGTCATCACGGAGCTTATCAACTTTTCGTTCTTCGGTCATATCACGAACAACCGCTACAGCTCCTCGAATTGTTTTCTTATTAAACAAAGGACTAATGATAATGACAAATGATCGCCCTTGAAGGGTAATTTCCCCTACCTGCTCATTTACTGTATTAACAGCAAGTTGAAAAAGCTCCATTACTTTTGATGGGACGGCGTCTGTATTTTCTGAGGCACCTTGTTCATAATACCAATATCGTAAAAAACGTTCAGCTGGTGGATTTGTAATTAGGATTGTCCCATCCCGATTGAAGGTTATTACACCATCTGCCATACTACTTAATATACTTGAGAGCTGCTCTTTTTCCTGACTCAGAGCATTCATATTAAATTTCAATTGTCGCCCCATTTGATTAAAAGCTGTTGCCAACTCACCAATTTCATCATTTGTGACAATCGGTACCTTAGTATCAAACTTTCCTCGCGCAACCTCAAAGGCTGCTTCACGCATTTTTCGAAGTGGTGCATTTATTCTTGTTAATAGAAAGAAAGCGAAAATGGTTGTTAGGACCAGTCCCACACCTGCTGATATCAAAATAATCTGTGTAGTCTGTTGCATCGTCTTTTCCATTACTTCAAGGGATTGGTATACGAAGACTGCTCCATCTCCACCCTCAAAATTTTGGAGTGGGACACCGATAATTAAAAACTGAGCTTCAGTTTGGTTGTCTAATGGATAGGTAATAATTTTATCGATTCCTTTTTTTCCTTCAAACACTGACAACATTTCTTCATCTTTTAGAAAATAAGATACTGGTATTCGCCTTGTTTCATCTTCCCCAGGAGAATTATAGGAGGTGGTCTCATCCTTAATTACTATTGCATTCGTTACTTCATCTAAGAGACCCCAGGTTATCTCAAGCCCTATCTCAAGTTCCTCTCCACCATGCTGCTGAAGATTTGCTGAAATCTTTTCTGCTGTATACGTCAGATCTTGCCTTGTTTCATTGATGTTATAGTTTTCAAAGAACTCAAGCAATAAAACGGTCAAGATGGAAAGTACAAAGGCTACAAGCAAAAGAATGGTAAACCATAATTTACCTACAACACTTCGCAAGAACATCATTCATTGACAACCTCGAATTTATACCCGACACCCCAAACTGTTACAATCATTTTTGCAGCCTGTTCGGATACCTTATTTAGTTTTTCTCGAAGTCGCTTCACATGGGTATCAACGGTTCTTAAATCCCCAAAGAATTCATAATGCCAAACTTCTTTTAATAATTGTTCGCGATCAAAAACTTTATCTGGAGCTTTTGCCAGAAAATACAGTAATTCATATTCTTTAGGAGTTAAGCTAACCTCTTTGCCATCAGCGGCTACCCGATGGGCGTCATTATCAATGGTCAAATGAGGGAAGACAATAACGTCCTTTGTTGTTGTCTCTGTTTGTAAATAGCTTGTACTTGATGAACGGCGAAGCATCGCTTTCACCCTTAGTACAACTTCTCTTGGGCTAAAAGGTTTTACAATATAATCATCTGTTCCTACTTCAAAGCCTTGAACACGATTCACTTCTTCACCTTTTGCGGTTAGCATTATAACGGGAGTTGACTTTTTCTCCCTTAAATCTCGACATACTTCAATCCCATCTTTACCAGGCATCATCAAATCAAGCAGGATGACATCATAATCATTACTAAGTGCCTTGTTTAGAGCCTCATTTCCGTCTTCTGCTTCGTCAATGATGAAATTTTCACGCTCAAGGTACATCTTTAATAACCTTCTAATTCTTTCCTCATCGTCTACTATTAAAACTTTAATATCCTTCTCCATTTGATTAATCCCTCCTGTGAATAATTTTACTTAATGATTTCCTATGTTGCTATTGTTTTTTATCTTATTCATAATGTTAACCTGTGTCTTTGCCTTAAAATAGACATAATTTCGATATTGTATGTATTTTCCATCGATTTTTATTCATTTGACTCTATTAATGAAGCAGGTTAATTTCCGCTTTATTCACTCTCTATATACGCGTTCATACCGGGAAGCTTAAGCAGTAGGCCCCAGCCAAGCTTCAGTATCCGTCGGTTGAGGTAACGACCTACTAGCCCTCCTGCGCCTTTTCGGGGTCACTGAACACGACTTCCACTAATTCTTTGTAAATCTACCAGGTCATTAACAGAGCCTTTACTTAATTCTTAGTCACTATAAAAGCCTTCACTATATAATAAAAGTGAAGGCTCCGGAAGGAATGGGCTTAAGAGCCCGCATAAGAGTGTAATCCTGCAATCACTAGGTTCACGACAATCAGATTAAACATAATAATGAAAAATCCAATAATAGCAAGCCATGCCGATCTTTCGCCATGCCACCCTTTAGATAGGCGTAGATGCAAGAAAGCCGCGTAAAATAGCCAAGTGATTAGAGCCCAAACTTCTTTTGGATCCCATCCCCAGAACCTTGTCCAGGCAATTTGAGCCCAAATCATTGCAAAAATGAGCGCTCCTAGTGTAAAAACAGGGAACCCAATTAAAACCGACCGGTAGCTAATTTCATCGACTAAATCTAGGTTGATATTTTTCACAAGAGGTTGTAAAGATGCCGCAATCCGCTTGCGTAATACTAACCTTAAAATCCAATAAAGCGCAAGTCCTACTACTAATGACCAGATGACCGTATTTAATTTTTTTGAATTGATAATAGCTGGTGTTTCAATGAGTGGCTCAAATCTGCCGTCTGTGATCAATTCCCCCTCATTTGGTCCAATTACTGCAGGAATTTGGTATTCATAAACGGCTTCTACACCTTCTTTATCAATATAATTAAATGTTGCTTCATAATTGGCCATCGAAAAGCCTGATGTTACCAGAATAAACCCTACAACACTTACTAAAGAATACATGACCATTTCTAGCCAAAATGTTCGCTTGCTACTTACAGACTGATCAACCGCTTTAACTAGGTAAATAATACCTGCTGCAAAGGAAATCGCTAGAATAGCTTGTCCAAGTGCCGCTGTTGTCACGTGAATATGTAACCAGTCACTTTGAAGTGCCGGGATAAGTGGCGAGATATCCCGAGGGAACATACTAGCATATGCAATAATTAAAATTGCTACTGGAAGCGTGAATACTCCCAACCAAGGTGTTTTATAAATATAATAGATAAAGATGAATGCCCCCACTAAGCACATTCCGAAAAACGTTGTAAATTCAAACAAATTACTTACAGGTGCATGTCCCGCTGCAATCCATCTAGTTATAAAATAGCCTACTTGCGCAACAAAGCCGATTATCGTGATAATAATTGCTAGTTTTGCCCATTTATTTTTGCCTTCAACTTTTTGGCCATCTTTCTTCGCTTTAATTGAGCCTCCAAAAAAAGCTGTGGCAACTAAATAAGCAATAAAAGCGACATAAAGTAAATTTCCGCTTAACTCAACCATGGTTCTCCCCCTTAACCTTTCCTTCCACTTCATCTTGCTGTTGGTCCTTTGGTACATTTAGACCAGTACCTTCAAATACTACCTCAATTTCCCTTTTGAGCCCATGCCAATTTTTATTGGTATGACCTGCTACCCAAACTTTGTCTCCTATTCTTCTAATCCAAATACGTCGGTGGTTCCAGTAAGCACCTTGGGCTACACCAATCATAAAGATGAGACCACCTATGCCTAGAAACCATAGAGTTGAATCCTTTCGAACTGTCAATCCAGAGACATTCTTGGTTTCTACGGCTTTAAAGGCCATTTTATACTTATTATCACCGAGTGGCTCTATTGTCTCTTGGATTGCAACAAAACTTACTTCCCCTTCAGGTTTATCTGGTGCGGTCATTTCAAATACAAATGCTGGGTTATTCGGTACTCTAGATTTGGTCGCTGGTTCTCCATCTTCGTTAAACTCAAAATCCGGGAAATAGCTTTTTACTTGTACAGAATATCCATTTTCGAGATCATACTGTTTTTCTGGATTATTAAGGTCAATGAGTATTTCACCAAACTCCTCACCCGTCTCTTTATTTTGTAGAGTAAACGCCATCTTATGAAGTTCGTTCAATTTATAATCTACTTGATAAAGTGCTAGTCCGTCTATTTTAAGAGGTTCATTCACTCGAATCTCTGCGTCTCTAACCTTTTCAAGCTCTGGTTGTTCTCCCGCTACAGTTTCTCCCTGCCGCTTATATAGAGTGACATCAGCTTGATAGGTCTTTACAACACCACCAGCACGGTCGAGAGCTTGTTCAAATACTTCTCCATCCTTTTCCTTATCGTACAACTCAACAATAAATTGATTGTTCTTTAAATAATATTGTCCATCTGTCGCTGGTATCGTTTTCGTTTCACCTTCTCTTAACCAAAGGGTCTCATCGACATACATTCCAGGCACGAAGCGTAGCATTCCACCTATTAGGAAAATAATAAGACCTATATGGTTTACATATGGACCCCAACGAGCAAACCGGTTCTTTTCAGCAAGGATGTTTCCGTTTTCTTCACGAATTTTATATCGTTTAGATTTCATATTTGCAATAAGAGTAGTAACCATTTCCTGATTTTGCGGTACATCAGAAATGCCATATAAACGCTGACGTTTCAGAAACCCTTCATGTCTTTCAACACGCTGATTATTAAGTGCTCGATACAATGGAATTACACGATCAAGACTACAGATTACAAGTGAAACCCCTATTAGTGCAATGAGTAGCAAATACCACCATGAACTGTATAAATTATGAAAACCAAGCTCATAATATAGTCTTCCAAACCATCCATATTCATTTTCGTAATGTTCTACTGCTGGTATAGTTTGTGGAATGTACATGGACTGAGGTAGGATGGTCCCAAGGATGGAAGCCAACAAAGTAATAACAATTAACCAAACACCGACTTTAACAGATGAGAAAAAGTTCCAGATTTTATCGATAATCGTTTTGTTATACGTTTGGGACCTTCTTGCGCTCCCCTCGTATCTCATATCCAGAAGCTTCTTATCTTTTTCTTTTTCCTCTAGTACCTTCCCACACGATTCACAAAGAACGGTCCCATGTGGATTCACGTGACCGCATTCGCATTTTACATTCATCTCCAAAAACTCCCCATTTTTCACTGGTTAGATAAAAATCATTTAGACTTTTTCCGCTTTTCTTATTGTCCAGCTCCAGCGCTTAGGGGCTCGGGTCATAAGCCAATCCATCAAGCAGGTTAAAGAACAACCTCCCTGCCGGCTCGTCTTATGCCTGTCGCCCCTGGACAAAGCGCTTCCGCTTTTCTTTTTGTCCAGCTCTAGCGCTTAGCGGCTCGGGTCATAAGCCAATCCATCAAGCAGGTTAAAGAACAACCTCCCTGCTGGCTCGTCTTATGCCTGTCGCCCCTGGACAAAGCGCTTCCGCTTTTCTTTAAGGCTGTATTTCTTCCATAAATTCATTGACAGTAGCTTGAGTAAGCTCACCTGTATGTGAACGGACCACTTCTCCATCCTTATTTATTAGAAATGTAATTGGCAATGGATTAATTCCATACGCTGTTTGGACTTGTCCATCTTTATCAATCATCACTGGAAAGCTAAGATTATGCCGTTCAATAAAATTACTAACTGCCAAGTCTGACTCCCCAACATCTACAGTAAGTACCTTAACTCCCTTATCCTTAAACTCTTTGTAGGATTTGTCGATATAAGGCATTTCCCGCTCACATGGCTTACACCAGGTTGCCCAGAAATTAAGGAAGACACCTTGGCCACGATAATCTGAAAGTCGATGTTTCTCCCCATTCATATCCACCAATGCGAAGTCAGGTGCTGTTTTCCCAACGGCTACCTTTTGAACGTCATCTTTAGTAAAGTTTGCGTATAGCGTGTAACCAACTGCTGCGGCAAGAATTACTAGTATGACCGTTCGAATGACTAGTCTTCTCCTTTTCATTCTCTCTCGCCTCCCCAATCTCAACATTAAACCGTTTGCCTTTTTAAATAATAGATGGAGCTATTTATTCTTTTTTTTCATTGCTAAAACTCTTAATTGCTTGACCTCATGCGGAGTTAATTCCTTTGCTTCCCCTGCATTTAATCCATGTAACGATAAGGTACCATAACGTTCTCGTTTCAGTTTTAAGACTGGATGTCCGATCGCTTCAAACATTCTTCTAACTTGGCGGTTTCTACCTTCATGGATAATCAATTCAACTATTGCTGTCTCTGCCTTTTTATCAAATGACATAAGTTTCACTTTTGCAGGAGCTGTTTTTCCATCCTCAAGACGAATTCCTCTTTCTAAACTTTTCAATTTTTCTTTTGAAGGAATACCTTTTATTTTCGCTACATAGACTTTTTCAACTTCACTACTTGGATGCATCAATAAATTAGCGAACTCACCATCATTGGTCAAAAGAAGTGCCCCTGATGTATCATAGTCCAATCTTCCCACTGGGTAAATTCTCTGTTCGATATGCATAAAATAATCCGTAACAACTTTTCTACCCTTGTCATCACTAACACTTGAAATGACTCCTCTTGGTTTATAAAGTAAGAAATAAACCGGTTGCTCCCGTTCCAACGGTATACCATTGACAGAAATCTTGTCAGATGAACCTACTTTAACACCTAATTCTTTAACTACACTTCCATTCACCGAAACTTTTCCCTCAAGAATCAATTCTTCCGCTTTTCTTCTTGAAGCAATTCCTGCATGTGCGATTACTTTCTGCAGCCTTTCCATGCTGATCACTCCTATATCCTATACACATTTTTGATTATTTTCCTAACATAGCTATCCCTAAGAATTATGACACAAATTCACCTGTTTTCAAAGTCACGAACCCCAACAAAGTAAAACAAAAAAAAGATACCCTCTAAAATGGATATCTTTTGTGCTATTTTACATACCAAACATTAATGTAACAACAACGATAGCCGCAGCGAACCCAGCTAAATCAGCAAGCAATCCTACCTTAAGGGCATCGCCCATTTTCTTAATACCCACCGCTCCAAAATAAACCGTTAGTACATAAAACGTAGTGTCTGTACTTCCTTGAATAGTGGAAGCAAGCCTTCCAATAAATGAATCAGGGCCATGGGCTGCAATTAAATCACTTGTCATTCCTAATGCAGCGGTTCCAGATATGGGTCTAATTATCGCGAGCGGGAGAATGTCAGCTGGGATTCCGAATTTCTCTAACCCAGGACGCATCCAGTCAATCATAAAATCAAGCGCTCCGGATGCACGAAAAATGGATATAGCTACCATCATCCCTACTAAGAAAGGAATAATGGAAAAAGCCATTTTAATTCCTTCTTTCCCTCCCTCAACAAACGTTTCATAAGTTGGTACTTTTTTTACTGTTCCGTAGAGGAGAATAAATCCAATTAAAACCGGAATAAACCAAAGGGAGATTACCGAGACTATATGCATAGGGCTGTCATCCTTTTCTACTTCTTCGATAATGAAAATACCTGTCTATTAAAATAGCAGCAAGGGTCGAAATACTCGTTGCGATTAAGGTTGGTCCAACAATTTCGGTCGGAGATGCTGATTCATACGTAATCCTAATAGCAATAACTGTTGTCGGGATGAGAGTTATACTTGAAGTGTTAATCGCCAAGAATGTAATCATCGAACGACTAGCAGAATCTTTACCACCATTTAACCTTTTCAGTTCTTCCATGGCTTTAATTCCTAAAGGGGTTGCTGCATTTCCAAGACCAAATACATTTGCCATCATATTTGAAAGGATATACCCCATAGCTGGGTGCCCAGCTGGGACCTCTGGAAACAACTTTGTGATAAATGGTTTAAATAAATTTGCAAGTTTCTCTAAAAGACCTGCATTTTCAGCTATCCGCATCATGCCTAGCCAAAATACCAATATACTAATCAATCCAATACATAAGGTAACAGCTTCCTGTGCCCCTTTAAAGACTGCCTCATTAACCTCCGACATTGTTCCATTCACTGCTGCGAATACTAACCCAATTATTGTCATGCCCACCCAGATATAATTAACCATTGTCTCTCAAACCTATAACTGAAGTGAAGATATTTCTGAAGAATTCCAAGAACGACTTGTTCTCTTCCTTAGGCTGATGCTTATAGTAGACTGGTAGTTCTTTAATTTTATCGTCCTCTAGATAAATCTCTGCTTTACCGACTACATCTGGAATTTCTCTTTCGTCCTTATCCACAGGTTTAAGTAACTTATACTCTACCTTAACCTTATCCTCTTCCTTAGACGTTAGGGGGTATTCAAACGAGTGTTGCAGATACACCTTTCCTTTATAGAAAGTGTCTTTTATCTCCTTAATGTTTCCCTCGGTAACAATTTCAGCGATATCGTACTGGTCAAACCCACCTTCGAACATATAGATATGGTCATTCCAATCGTCTGGACCATTCAAGGTGACTGCTATTAGTTCAAAGTCATCCTTTGCAGCTGTAGAGACTAAAGTTCTTTTCGCCCTCTTTGTATAACCTGTTTTCCCACCTGTTGAGTGCTTATATAGTCCAGTTAATAATCTGTTCTTATTCTTCCAGACTCTATCCCAGGACTCATTTGGATTTGGGGCACGATGAACCTTTGTACCAGAGATTTCCCTGTACGTTTCATTATTCATCGCGTATCGAGTTAACAATGCCATGTCATACGCAGTGGAATAATGGTCTTCGTGATCATCTAATCCATGAGGATTGGCAAAATGACTATTTTTCATGCCGATTTCCTCTGCCTTTTGATTCATTAAAAATACGAATCCATCAAGGCTCCCTCCTACATGTTCCGCTATTGCAACAGCAGCATCATTTCCCGATCTAAGCATCAATCCATAGACTAGGTCCTCAAGTAGAATTTTTTCACCTGATTGTAGATACAAAGAGGATCCCTCCGTACCCGCGGCACGTCCACTTACCTTGACTTGATCCTTCATCTTCCCTGACTCAATCGCCAAAATTGCAGTCATAATTTTGGTTATACTCGCAATTCGTTCAGGCTTATGTGCACTTTTCTCATAAAGCACGCGTCCGCTTTGCTGTTCCATTAGAATAGCGTTTCTCGCGCTAACTGAACCTACAGCCTCTGCAGATACAGGAAAATGACTTAAAAGTAAAATACTTATTAAAAATACAATTATCCATTTCCTCTTCATTGAACAGACCTCGTCTCTCTTTGGCAGTTTGTACAAGTTTATGCAGGACAAGGGTTGTTATGACTCCAAAATAAGAAAAGCGGAAGGCCCTGTCAGACTAGTAACAGTCCCAGTTAGCTGTCACATAACCTGAAAATGTAGCCAAATTAAACTACTTTTTTCTATTTTTAGAAAAAAATATGGCTCGTTCACTGAGCCATTATAATATCCATATTTGGTGCATAAACCAATAAAAAAATGAGTGTCAATTTTTAATAAATTGACACTCATTTTGACTTAGTATTTATGATAGAAACGGAATCCGTTAGCAAAGCGCACTCTGATTTATTTAGAATGTAGCATCTTCGTGCGATAATCCGTCTCATAATACTCAAGTTCTTCTCTGATTCGCTGAAAGTCACCTTCAACTGAACGGATTAGTTCCTTTATACTCAATGGAACATTTTCTCTGAATTTAATTGAGTTTTTACCTGTATAAGCGGACCTGCTATCTTCATACCAGACATCACTTTTCGGTGAAAAGAACTCTTCTATACAATGATTGTAAATACTATAAAGAGTCCTTTCAGCTGCTGCCTTCGAAAATGGTTTTGCTTTATCAATAACCTGACAAGCCTCTAAGCCTTCCTCACAGAACACCGTTAGCTTTCGAATGGTTGAAAGGACCCGCTTATAATATTCAGCAGTCCCCGTCACCTCTTCCGCTTCTAACCCTTTTATTGTTGTAGAGTTTAGAAATCCTTCTAGATCTGTGACAGTTTGTCCGAGAAAACCCTTGACATCCTGTAGTTGATTTTCAAGTAGCTTATTGCCCATTAAAAATGCACCCCCAAAATTTAAAAACAACAACCCTTTATGCTGGTTGAATCATAAATTCCATGGAAGACCGGATTTCGTACTCCATTTTTTGTTCAATCTGATTGAAAATCTCACCGATTTTATTGAAATCAAGTCCTTGAAGTATGGAAGCGAACTCTTTTTCTGAATTTATATATATTCGTTTACGATTACGTAATTCTGTATTTTTCAATAAACAAGCAAGGGCAATGAGGTCTTTGAAATAAATGTCACGGGTTCCTGCCTTAAAGATAGGATCTTGTTGAAACGGTGTGAACGTACTAATCATCTCATCAAAATACCGCAAATATAATACGTAAAGTGTCTTTTCCTCACCTTCAGTACGATAGGTGACCTCACTACGATTGAAAAAATCCTCAGAAGTATTCGATTTTTCCTTTTCTAGTTCATATCCACTGCAATGTCTAATAAACATACTTATCCTCCCTGTTAGTCTGGAGGTCCAAATGGTACCTCTATTATGATAAATATGCACAACGCCTTACTAAAGCACTTAAACTCTTTTGTAATAATATTCTAATTTTATCATATTCTCTGAACTTTGTCTTATTCTAAATGAACCTACTATTTTGCTATAGTTCATTAAATTTTTCAAAAAACAAATCGGCTTCATCCTGAACTTCCTCATCATCAATTTTTTCTGGAAGGGGTGGCAACTCAGCAATGTTTTTCAGTCCAAAATAATCTAAAAACTCTTTTGTTGTCCCATACAAATAAGCACGCCCCGCACCTTCTGCTCTACCCACTTCCTTTATTAAGGCTCTAGAAGCTAAGGTTTGAAGTGGGCGTTCTGTCTTCACACCGCGAATTTCCTCTATTTCTATTCTAGTTATTGGCTGTTTATAAGCAATAATTGCAAGCGTTTCGAGTGCAGCCTGTGAAAGATGGGAGGTTCCCGGTGATTCTACAAGACGCTTTAAATATTCAGCATGTTCCTTTTTTGTTGCAAGCTGAAACACCCCTGCAATTTGTACAAGGAGAATGCCGCGGTTTACGTCCTTTTCGTATTCATGCTGCATTTCACTAATGATTCCTTGGGCCTTGATTTCATCAACTTCTAAAACAGTGGCGATTTGTTTTAAAGATAGTCCCTCATCTCCGGCAGCAAATAAGACACTTTCAAGTATGCCTTTCCAATTAACGTTTTCCAACCTTACCTGCCTCCCTTCTGTGATGTCACAAAAATCTCTGCAAAGTTATGTTCCTGTTCAACATGAACTTCTTGGCGTTTCATTAGCTCCAAAACTGCAAGAAACGTTACCACAATATGACCGCGATCGTGCACGGGGAAAAGCTCTTGAAACCTCTTTCGTTCGCCTGAAGCTAGTTGATCAATGATTTCAGCCATCCGTTTCTCAATTGGAATTTCCTGCCTAGTAATTCTTGTCGCTAACGGCTTTTGAAGTTTCTTTCGTCGCATGAGCTTTTGTAATGCTGCGAGCATATCGTAGATACTCACATCCACGTCACTTTTCTCAATTTGTGTATCCTTCGTAAATTCGGATAAATCACTAGGTGGTTTTGTATACATTAAACCACGGTCCTTTTCAAGCGACTTAAATTCTATAGCCGCTTCTTTAAACTTTTTATACTCAATTAATCTCTCGACTAGTTCATCCCTTGGATCTTCTTCATCCTCATAACTAAAAGCTTCTTCTGATTCATCCTCATGCTTTGGTAGAAGCATTTTACTTTTTATAGCTAGCAAGGTTGCTGCCATTACAAGGTATTCGCTCGCTATATCTAACTTAAGCTCTTTCATCGCATGGATAAAAATTAGGTACTGTTCAGTAATCTCCGCAACTGGAATATCATAGATATCAATTTCTAGTCTATTTATTAAATGGAGGAGCAAATCTAGCGGCCCCTCAAACGCTTCTATTTTGACATTATATTCATTATGTTCCATTGTTTCCTCACCAAAATCTGTAGTAGTTTGTCTAATGTCTATGTAGTTCTTCCTTAGTATAGAGGATTGAATGGGTCATATCCATAAATTTATTGGGATGAAGATACATGACGTCTGTTCCTTTTACATAAATATGTTAAGCTTAAGATAATTTTATAAAGAGGGGGAGAAGCGATGGTTCCAAAGGCTTTTATTCAATATCTTGTCCACTTTCATGGCGACCGAGATTACTTTGAATGTCATGAAGTCCTAGAGGACTATTGGAAAGAAGTGGACTCTGGAAATAAAGAATCTATTTGGGTTGGGTTTATTCAGTTAGCCGTTTCATCCTATCATTACAGAAGAGGAAATTTTTCTGGAGCATTAAGAACCCATAATAAATCTGCAGCAATTTTGACCAGTCAACCACAAAAATGTACTCAACTCGGAATCAATTATTCCAAACTAATGAAGCTGATGGAAGAAAGAAAAGCAAAAATCATTTCACGTCAGCCTTACAGGAGCATTGATTTACCTGTAGACAATCGAGTCGTGATGAAACAATGCTTGAGCGAATGTGAAAAGCAAAAGTTAAATTGGGGAATGGTTAGCAATACTCTAGATAAAACCTTGGTGGACAAACACTTAATGAGAGATAGAAGCGATGTAATCCTTGAGAGAAATAGGGCAATAGAGGAAAGAGAAAATAAGAAAAGGCAGTGATTCAATTTAATCACTGCCAAGCTCATTTTCATTACTCCGAATCGCTCCGCACTTTTCAATAAATCCTGCTGTTTCTGCATTTGGGACAACCAACTTATCTGCATATAGTTCCTGCAATGCACAGACCATTCTTCTCCCTATCCCTTGATGTCGATGGGAAGGATTAACAGAAATATGCTGAATTTGCAGCGAGTCCTCATTCACAAACTGGACGCCTAACAGACCAGTTATATCTTCATCTTTCCATAAGAATAACTGCCAGCGCTCATCTGATTCATATTGCTTTACCGTTTGCTGTAGCTTCTTTAATTCCTTCTCATTAGGCATAAATGAAAGAAGGCCCATTGCTATTTTCTCAAATGCTTTTTTATAACGAATCAACATATTAATCCCTCATTATTGAACTATACATAAAATAATACTTTAATAAGCTAAAAATTTTTTATTATAACAAATTCAGTTTTCCCAGAACTAAATGATTTTAAACCTTATGTAGCTTATGCATGAACTAGATAGCAGGTTCACTAAATGGAATAAATCCACTCACCTTAATCAACAATTTTTTATTGATTAGGAACGATAACAAACCAGTAAAAAACACCCCAAGCCAAAGTAAAAATGAGCAGGAGTACAAACAACAGCCAATTATTCCTTTTCATCTGTCAAACCTCCCACAGATATTCTACCGCAACATCATTGAAAAGCCAATTAATAAAAAATAATGGTACTAGAGCACATATTCTAACTGCTGTGTAATACGTAGGGGATGACTGCCACTTTAGGCACTTCACTTCGCTAAAGAACGAGAAGGAGTTTTTTGCCCATCAACTTTACAGTCATAGATACGTATCCGACAATAGTTTCCAAAACACGGATAAAAAAATAAAGCCACCAACGGTAGCTTTATTTTTTTATTATCTCTTTAAGTGGTAAATCAAGACGAACCATGTCCTCGTAAGATTCACGCTTTACCACAAGTCTCGCTTTTCCATTTTCAACAAAAACAACTGGTGGTCTAGGGATTCGGTTGTAATTATTTGCCATGGAATATCCATACGCACCTGTACAAAAAACGGCTAAAATATCAGCACTTTCTGATTTAGGCAATGGCAAGTCCCAAATTAACATATCCCCTGATTCACAACATTTCCCAGCAATTGACACCGTTTCTTCTGGTTCTTCAAGGGCCTTATTAGCTAAAATCGCTTCATACTTTGCCTGATAGAGTGCAGGGCGTAAATTATCACTCATCCCTCCATCGACAGCTAGGTATTGTCTCACATTAGGAACTTCTTTTCTTGACCCGACACGATACAAGGTGGTACCAGCATCTCCAACCATCGAACGGCCTGGCTCAATCCAAATTTCCGGCATAGTCATTTGATAGCGATCTGCGTGCTTCCTTACCTCACCAATGATCTCCTCAACATATTGGGAGGCTGGGATTGGATCATCTTCACTCGTATAGCGAATCCCAAAACCACCACCAAGATTTAACACCTTAGCCTCAAAGGATTTTTCATCTTTCCATTCCTTTAGCTTTTCAAAAATCTTTTTTGCAGCAACAAGGAAACCAGTTGTTTCAAAAATTTGCGATCCAATATGACAATGGACGCCCAGAAGGTTTAAGTTCTTTGCCTTCATCGCTATACTTATCGCTTCATCCGCTTGCCCATTTAACAAACCAAATCCAAATTTTGAGTCATCTTGTCCTGTTAGAATATAGTCATGAGTATGTGCTTCTATCCCTGGTGTTACGCGAAGGAGAATGTTCACTACTTTTTCTCTCGCTCTACAAAGTTCATCTAATAGTTCTAATTCATAAAAATTATCGACAACAAAACAACCTATTTCTTTTTCGATAGCCATATCTAATTCTTCAAGGCTCTTATTATTTCCGTGAAAATGAATTTTATCTGCTGGAAAACCTGCAGCTAGTGCTGTAAATAGTTCCCCACCAGAGACAACATCCAGGGACAATCCCTCTTCGGCTGCAAGCTGAACCATAGCAACAGTTGAAAAGGCCTTACTTGCATAAGCCACCTGAGCTTTTACCCCTAATGTCTCAAACGTTTTTTTAAAGCTTTGGGCACGTTCACGAATTAACGCAACATCGTAAACATACAGCGGAGTTCCATATTGTTCTACAAGAGCTACGGTATCCATTCCGCCTATTTCGAGATGCCCACGGTCATTTACTTTTGCTGTTCCATGCAATTGCATGTATCTCCCTCATTTCTTTCTCCCTAAAATTAAGAATAAGAATAGAAATTCCCCTCCTATTCCTTATTCTTTATTACGGCAACTAATTAAAAATTAAAATTACTTTACCATAGTTTAAGGGAACACGCAATTGAGCTAATTTAGTTTTTAGCAGGCTGTCTAGATCGATTCTGCGCATGAACAATGCTCGGTCGGATCTTAGCACCTGGAACAGCACGACGGATAAGGATTTGCATAAATGCTTTTGGCGCAAAAGGTAAAAATGGCCATAGGTATGGTGTGTTTAATGATCTGATACTTGCAAGTAATAGTAACCAGACGGTTATTCCTATAACGAACCCTGGAATACGGAAAATCGCAGTTACAATTAGCAAAAAAATCCTACCAATTTTATTTGCCATGCTTAATTCATAACTCGGAGTAGCATAGGTGCCAATGGCTGCCAATGATACATAAAGAATAACCTCTGGTACAAACAATCCTACATCGATGGCAATCTGTCCAATTAAAACCGCAGCAATTAAGCCCATTGCCGTAGAAAGTGGTGTGGGAGTATGTATCGCAGCAAGCCTTAAGAATTCAATACCAATATCCGCAAAAAATATCTGTAGTAGAATAGGGATGTTTGATTTATCATTTGGCCCTATATAGGATAAAGCATCTGGCAAAAGATCAGGGTTTTGAACAAATAAATACCAAAATGGCAGCAGGAGCAGTGATGCTGCCACTCCCAAGAAACGAATCCATCTTACCAAAGTTCCTACACCCGGAGACTGTCTATATTCCTCGGCATGCTGCAAGTGGTGGAAATAGGTAGTGGGTGTAATAATGACACTCGGTGATGTATCCACATAAATAAGAACATGCCCCTCTAATAAATGGGTAGCAGCAACATCTGCTCTTTCCGTGTATCTTACCAATGGAAAAGGGTTATATCCTTGTTTTACAATGAATTCTTCCACTGTCTTATCTGCCATAGTAAGACCGTCAATGTTAATAGCATTTAATTCTTTTTTTATAACTTCGACTAAAGTAGGATCCGCTACATCTCTAATATAGCCGATAGCAATATCTGTTTTTGACCGTTCTCCCACTTTCATGATTTCGAAACGGAGACGTTCATCACGAATTCTTCTTCTTGTCAATGCAGTATTGACAATGATATTTTCAACAAACCCATCCCTAGAACCACGGACTACTTTCTCAGTATCAGGTTCTTCAGGTTGACGACCAGGGTAGCTCCTAACATCAACAACTAGACCGATTCCTTCCCCCTCTGTAATAACCACTACTAATCCTGATAATACCTGGTCGACCACTTCATCCATCGTTTTAACCTGTTCAACAGATTGGTGGACAATTCTATTCTCAATAATACTCTGTAACTGAGTAGAGATTCTTTCACGATCATTTATTCCCACTAATTCTTTTACCATCTCAATAATAAATGAGGTATCACATAACCCGTTCACATAATAAATATGAACGCCTTTTTTTAAGATGGTTAGCTTCCTTACACCTAAGTCAAAGCTGTTTCCTAATCCAATCCGATTTTTCATATAGGATTCAACTTCTGATAATGATTTTGAAATTGGCAACATGTCATTCGTTTTACTCACTAATACTCCACTCTCCTTTCAAGAACATCTTTGCCTTTCTTGGACACCCACCATTGTCCTCTACTGGTCGATAAAATACATCCATTGAAAAAGTGAACCCGCTATCTTTCCGATTACGATGGCCATGATAAGAATAACGATTCGATCCTCAACCCGAATACGTTTCGCGAGGATTGGAAAGACATTTAGCGCTTCTGTTAACCCCGCAGCTAACATCCCAACAAATGTTCCAGCGGCAAGACCAATTGGAACTGTGATGAATGCAGTAGTATGGAAGATTGGATCTCGAAGGCTTCCAAGCGTCCCTCCTACAGCACCTAAGACAACTGCCCACTCATACAGGTAAATCATTTTCATGGTTTTTGTAAGCTGTGTCAGCCTTGGTATCACTCCAAGGACGACAAGAAAAGCAACAAAGCCCGCTCCCACTGCAAGCCCCCCTGCAAGTCCAACTAGAAAAACAAGGAGAATACTAATCGTCATCTAGACGCTTCAGGCTTTCCTTGTTTTCATTTAAAATGACATATTGATCAAGAGATTGCTGATAATTAAACATTTCAACCTCCAGTGGGCTAGGTTCTTCATTGATTCTTTTCTTAAAAAAGTGGTTAAAAAATAAAATCATTCCAAGACCCAACCCAAATGAATACGGTATTTGAAGAAGGAGCGGTTTGCTTTCCTGTTTTCCAGTAATCATTGTATAAATTCGTTGGTGAACAGCCTGCATACTTACATCCTCATGAAAGTTCATAATGGTAATCGCTGAGCCAATAAACAGAAGGAACCATACCACCATAAAAAGGGAATAAGATACGGGTCGCCTCTTAAGCATCACTTCAATTATTGTTTGCGGCGGACCAATCGCTTGGACCTCGACAGTTGGATATTGTTTTGAAATCATTCTAACAACCATCATGACATCAATAATAATGATATTATTGTCCTCTAGCGAAACCTTATGAACCGGTAGTTTTTCTAGTGTAGAATGGATTTCTTCTCTTGAGATGATTTGAGCAATATCCTTTAGGAAGATCGAATCATTTGGTTTTACCTGAACACGGTTTCGCATCCGAATGTAAACTGTATTTTCCATCCCTTTCACACCCAACACATTGTTTTCCTTGTATAACTAGTATTGGTTGGGAAGCAATTTTCATGAAGTCCAAAAAATGGATACATACAATTCCATAATCCTGTTGATAACCTTTCTATATTTCCGAAAATAAAGCACAAAAAAACCCGCATGGAGTTATTGATCCATACGAGTTTTCATTTGCTGTAAAATTTTCTTTTCCAACCGCGATACCTGTACTTGGGATATCCCTAATCTCGCAGCTACTTCTGATTGTGTTTGGTCTTTGTAGTAGCGAAGATAGACGATGAGTTTTTCCCGCTCATCTAATTCCATAATAGCCTCCTTTAAGGCTATCTTATCGAACCATCTACCTTCTTCCCCATTATCAATCTGGTCGAGTAAAGTAATCGGGTCTCCATCGTTTTCATAAACGGTTTCATGGATGGATGACGGAAGGCGACTAGCTTCTTGGGCAAGAATGATTTCTTCTGGAGAGAGTTCTAAGAACTCTGCCAGTTCGTTTACTGTGGGAATTCTCCCAAAGTTTTTGGATAACTCATCCTTCGCTTTTCGAATTTTATTCGCCATTTCTTTCAATGACCGACTAACTTTTACCGTACCATCATCTCTGATAAAACGTTGTATTTCTCCAATAATCATTGGTACAGCATAAGTAGAGAATTTTACATCATAAGAAAGGTCAAATTTATCAACGGATTTAAGGAGACCGATGCTCCCTATTTGAAACAGATCATCCGGCTCATAGCCCCGATTTAAAAATCGTTGCACCACTGACCAGACAAGACGCATATTCTTCTGAACAATCAAATCTCTAGCATCTTGGTCTCCCTCATGACTCCGCTTAATCAGTTCCTTGACTTCATGGTCCTTCAAATAGGCTTGACTGCTATCGTTTTTTACCTCAACATCCATAAGCAGGACTCCTTAATTGCACAGTGCTTTGCTTTTTAGTAAGTATTTCTTCATACGGATTTCAGTGCCGAAGCTAGACTCTGATCGGACCTCTACCTCATCCATGAAGTTCTCCATGATGGTAAAGCCCATTCCAGATCTTTCTAGTTCTGGCTTGGATGTATACAATGGCTGTCTTGCTTCTTCAATATCACGAATGCCCACACCCTTATCTCTTATTACTAATTCAACCGTACTATCTTCCAGCAACACAGAGATATAGACTTTGCCATCCGGATTATTCTCATATCCATGGATAATCGAGTTTGTAACTGCCTCTGAAACCACTGTTTTTATCTCTGTCAGTTCATCCATTGTTGGATCTAGCTGGGCAATGAATGAAGCAACGGTGACTCGGGCGAAAGATTCATTTTGGCTTAAAGCACTAAATTGAAGATTCATTTCATTTTTCATCTCTGTCACGCAACCCCCAATCTTTCTAAAGCAAATTCTTCTGACTCCTCAAGCCTTACAATTTTAAAAAGGCCTGACATATCAAATAGCCGTTTGATTGGAGGGGAGACAGCACATACGATCATTTCTCCATGTAACTGCTTAATGTGCTTATATCTTCCTAAAATGACCCCGAGACCCGAGCTATCCATAAAGGTCAAGTGTTCAAGGTTAAGAACAATATGACGCACGTTTTGCTCTTCAAGGACACTTGTTGCTCGCTGACGTAATTCATCGGCTGCATGGTGGTCCAATTCACCGCCCAGACGAATGCATAAGACGTCATTTCTGATTTCCATATTAATGTTAAGACTCACGGATTCATTGCCTCCTTATCTGGTATAAGGAGTCAAATTCGCCATAGTAGAACGAATTCCTTCTCTACGGACAAAACTAGTTACTATTCGATAAAACTAGTTGCTAGATTTGTCTTTTCGACAGTATCACCCATCATCACAGTAAAAAGGAGAAATCTATTCTCCTGTTCTTGTAAACATTCCAAACGCACGTTTATATAACTGCCACCAACTAGCTTTTTCAACTGTTTCGTTGGCCACGAGCTTTGTTTTAACAAGTGTTTTTCCATCTTGAACAAGCTTCAATGTCCCAACTTCATCGCCTTTTTGAATAGGCGCTTTTATGTTTTCTTTTAACTTAATCTTTTCCTCGATATTTTTAATATCTTCTCCTTTTTTCGTCAGGATGGAGATTCTTTCAGACGTAACTGCTTCTATGTTCTTTTCACTTCCTTTGCTAATTTCCGCTTTTCCAAGCACACGTCCCTTTTCATACATTGGGTGTGACTCATATTGACTAAAAGCATAATCTAGCATTTTTGTTACTTGAGCGTTCCTAGATTTCGATGTAGGGGCCCCGAATACTACGGCCACCACCCGCATCCCATCTTTTTGAGCTGTAGCAGTTAAGCAATATTTTGCTTCATTAGTGAAGCCTGTTTTCAAGCCGTCAACGCCTGGATAAAATCTTACTAAACGATTTGTGTTTACTAACCAAAACTTCTTATCAGTATCCTCGCGAAGATAATCTTCATATTTTCCTGTAAATTTGGTGATTGTTTCGTATTTTAAAAGTTCTTTTGCCATGACCGCCATATCATTTGCTGTGCTGTAATGATCTTCTGTTGGGAGACCAGTTGCATTTCTAAAAGCGGTATTTTTTAGGCCGAGTTCTTTTACCTTTGCATTCATTAACTTTACGAATTCTTCCTCTGAGCCAGCCAATCTTTCTGCCATCGCAACAGAAGCGTCATTAGCAGAGCCAATTGAAATTCCTCTAAGCATTTCTTCAACTGTCATTTCTTCCCCTGGTTCAAGGAAAATTTGCGACCCACCCATTGATGCTGCATATTCGCTTGTGCGAATCTTTTCATCCATCTTGAGTCTACCTTCATCTAAGGCTTCCATGATTAAAAGCATTGTCATGATTTTAGTCATGCTAGCCGGTGGGAGTTGTTCATTGCTGTTTTTCTCATACAGAACCTTGCCCGTGTCCCGTTCAATTAAAATCGCTGAAAGGGAATCATCAGCAAGTTGTACCCCATTTTCATTTGCAAATGCTGGTGATGCGAACATTGATGTAATCAAAATGGAAACGATAATCAGACTGAATATACCTTTATGTCTCATGGCCATAAACCTCCTATCTTTATAAGGACTATTTTTTCCATGAAATCCAATTTTATACAAATAACTGGAATAAAGTACAAGTTCCTTTAATTACGAATTAGTACTTGCTCTTTTGAGTTAAAAAGCGCTTCGAGCTTTCGAGAAACCTCGAAGTCTAGTTTATGCAAGCTGTCTGTTGATTTCCGCTCCACGCGCTTCGCTTTCCGCGGGCGTGCCGGAGAGCCTCCTCGGCGCTAAAGCGCCTGCGGGGGCTCCCCTGCCCCGTACTCCCGCAGGAGTCTACGCGCCTTCCACTCCAATCAACAGAGTTCAACTAATAAGGCTTCCACACACAAACAATAAATAAAAAGTGGTAAATTAGAACGTTTAAACCGGACTAAGTTTGTAGGATGCTTCCTATTTAACTCTACGATTAACTGGAATCGTCAACAACACTGTTATAAAAATACTAATATTTTTTCAGGAGATTTTAATTAGGGAGGAAGGGAAAAGAGACTAGAAAAGATTGAGTGTAGTTTCGCAAAAGAGTTGTATGGGCTTTTCTATTGCCGGTTAAAGGGATTGAAGAATGAAAGTGAACAAGCTCTCCTTGGAGCAGCCTGTCAAAATAAAAAAGGTTCGATGGTGTTGGAGGCACTCGACTCCTGAGGGATGTAGAGGTCACTGGAGACCCCACAGGCGCTTAAAGCGCAGAGGAGAAAGAAAAGCGGAAGCGCCTGTTCAGCCCCGACAAGCGCTGGAGGGCCGGCAGAGGAAGTCGTTCTTTGACTTCCACTGCCGGACCGAAGCGACTCGTGGGGCTAGGCGCTGGAGCTGGACAGGCTCCAGGAGCTCCCCGCGGAAAGCGAGTGCATGGAGCGGAAATCAACTGGCCAACTACCAGAGAAATTAGTAATTTAGGTTCAGAATAAAAAAAATTGCCGAGAAGGATACCCTTTCTCGACAATCTGAGAAGTGAAGACAAATCTTCGCTTCTTATTAAGTTATTCTGTTATTTCTTCATGGACTAGGATAGGTGCATCCACTGCTTCTTTTGACAGTCGAATATTTTCGTACAAAATTTCCTTCACTTCTTGAACATCCTCGAAATTACTATGAATGGTTAGAAGCGACTCTCCTTTTTCCACTTTATCACCGATTTTCTTTTGCAACACAAGACCAACAGCTAAATCAATTTCCGATTCTTTTGTTGCTCTTCCTGCACCTAAAAGCATGGCAGCTGTTCCAATCTCATCGGCAACGATTTCAGAGACATATCCTTCTTCTTTTGCTTCTAGCTCGATTTTGTATTTTGCTTGCGGTAGTCTTGCTTTATCATCAACTACCGAAGCGTCTCCACCTTGTGAACTTAAGAATACTTTAAACGATTCAAGGGCAGAGCCATCTGAAATGGCCTTTTCAAGCAATGCTCTAGCTTCTTTTAACGTTGCTGCCTTCTTAGCTAGGTAAACCATATGACTTCCGAGCGTTAAACATAACTCAGTTAAATCTTCTGGGCCTTCCCCTCTTAAGGTATCGATTGCCTCTTGAACTTCGAGAGCATTTCCAATCGCAAACCCTAGCGGCTGACTCATATCAGAAATTACAGCCATTGTATTTCGGCCAACATTATTTCCAATTTGGACCATTGCTTTTGCCAATCGACGTGAATCCTCGAGCGTCTTCATAAATGCCCCTGCTCCTGTTTTCACATCAAGCACAATCGCATCAGCGCCAGCTGCAATCTTTTTACTCATGATGGAGCTGGCAATTAGCGGAATACTATCAACAGTTGCCGTTACATCACGAAGAGCATATAGCTTTTTATCAGCAGGCGTTAAATTTCCACTTTGACCAATAACCGCCACTTTATTTTTATTAACAAGTTGGATGAACTCATCATTGTCAATTTCTACATGAAAACCTTCAACGGCTTCAAGTTTATCAATCGTGCCTCCTGTATGACCAAGACCTCTTCCTGACATTTTAGCGACAGGAACTCCTACTGATGCAACAAGCGGCCCCAAAACTAAAGTAGTGGTATCTCCAACTCCACCAGTAGAATGTTTATCAACTTTTACGCCCTCAATTTTTGAAAGATCAATTTGATCCCCCGACTCAACCATCGCCATGGTTAAGGTGGCCCGTTCATTTTCAGTCATTCCTTTGAAGTAAATCGCCATTGTCAGTGCGCTCATTTGGTAATCAGGAATAGAGCCATCAGTATAGCCTTTAATGATATACTTGATTTCTTCTGAAGAAAGTTCTAATCCATCACGCTTTTTCTCTATTAAATCAACCATTCTCATTTATATCACCACTTACTAAGTATTTTTAGACTGTATGTTTTGATTTAAGGTTTAAGCTTTTCCAATTTCTTTTACAAGTTCTTTCACATATAGCAGGAAGGTTGCTTTCACTTTTTCAGTTGTTTCAATAACTTCATCATGGGAAAGTGGCTGATCTAGGATTCCAGCCGCCATGTTTGAAATACATGAAATCCCCAACACCTTCATAGCTGAATGACGTGCCACAATGACTTCCGGAACAGTTGACATTCCTACAGCATCTCCACCGAGAGTACGTAGCATGCGAACTTCTGCAGGAGTTTCATATACTGGACCTGAATTCCCTACATATACCCCTTCTTGAACAGAAATATCTAAACGGCTAGCCGTTTCTCGCGCTAGCTTTCGTAAATCCTTGGAGTATGCTTCGCTTAAGTCAGGGAATCTCGGCCCTAACTCCGAGTCATTCGGACCTACTAATGGGTTAGTGCCCATATTATTAATATGGTCTGAAATCAGCATTAAATCTCCTGGTGAAAAGCTTTCATTTACGCCACCAGCTGCATTTGTAACAATTAAGTTCTCGATGCCTAGCTCTTTCATCACTCGAACTGGAAACGTCACTTTATCCATGCTATAGCCTTCATAAAAGTGGAAACGCCCCTGCATCGCTGCAACTACAACTCCGTTTAACGTTCCAAACACTAATTGTCCTGCATGTCCTTCAACGGTTGAAACCGGGAAGTCTGGGATTTCACTATAAGGAATCTTTACTGGATTTTCAATTTCATCCGCTAAAATCCCTAGACCTGATCCTAGAATCAAGCCTATTTGAACTTTTTGATTAAACTTTTCTTTTAAAAAATCTGCTGCATTTTTAATTTTGCCTTTATCCATCATATCCACCTCTTACTTTATTTCTTTTAAAAAACTTGTGCCGCAATCCGGCATCTTGACTTGAAAGTTTTCTGCGACTGCTGCCCCGATATCTGCGAACGTCTTGCGTAGAGGAAGTTCTTTTCCTTCACTCATTCCCTTTGAATAAACAAGAAGGGGTACATATTCACGAGTATGGTCAGTTCCATGATGCACCGGATCATTCCCGTGATCTGCCGTAATAATCAGGAGATCATCTTCCTTTAGGTTTTCGAATACTTCTGTAAGCCTAGCATCGTATTCCTCTAATGCCTTTCCATAGCCAATCGGGTCACGACGATGGCCAAATAATGCATCGAAGTCAACGAGGTTTAAGAAACTAAGTCCTGTAAAGTCCATATTCATTGTATCTAGCAACTTATCCATACCATCCATGTTCGAAACGGTTCGTAGCGACTGAGTTACCCCTTCTCCGTCATAGATATCTGAAATTTTTCCGATTGCTAGTACATCTAAACCTGAATCTTTTAATTCGTTCATCACTGTCCGCCCAAAAGGTTTCAAGGCATAATCATGGCGATTTGCTGTTCTCTTGAAGTTTCCTGGTGATCCTAAGAATGGACGCGCAATTACACGACCAACCATATATTTTTCATCAAGTGTTAATTCTCTTGCTATTTCACATATTTTATAAAGTTCATCTATAGGAACAATCTCTTCATGGGCTGCAATTTGTAAAACAGAGTCTGCAGAGGTATAAACGATTAATGCACCCGTTTCCATCTGCTCGGCGCCTAATTCATCTAGAATTTCAGTTCCACTAGCCGGCTTATTTCCGATGACTTTTCTTCCTGTCCGAGACTCAATTTCCGAAATTAATTCATCCGGAAACCCATCTGGAAAAACCTGAAAAGGCGTGTCAATGTTCAGACCCATTATTTCCCAATGACCAGTCATTGTATCTTTCCCTACTGAGGCCTCTTGCATTTTCGTATAAAACGCTAGCGGCTTAGTTGCCTTCTCGACACCTTTGATTTCGCTAATATTGCTTAACCCGAGCTTAGCCATATTAGGCATATTTAACCCATTCATTCGTTCTGCAATATGCCCTAGTGTATTAGAGCCTAAATCTCCAAATTGTTCTGCATCGGGAGCCTCTCCAATTCCTACGGAGTCCATCACAATTAGAAAGACCCTTTTATATGTATATGACATTTTGATCTCCTCCTTAAAAGGTTTGGGTTCCATTAATCTGAAACGTCTTTGTTAAAACCTCATTTTATAATGCCCAATTTAAAACACACCTATAAAATTTCTATACGTCAGAAGTCTGACAACTAAATCTTACTAATCTTCCTTCAAAAAAACAAGAAAAAGCTGCCTTTCTTTTTGGCAGCTTTTCGAACTTTTCACCCTCTCTCTATTTTCCCAATAAAAAAATATGGTCTACTTCCCTATTTAACTATTAAGCTCGCGGATGAAATTTACTATAAACATCTTTTAATCTCGTTTTCGTAACATGCGTATAGATTTGTGTTGTAGAGATATCAGCATGTCCCAGCATCTCTTGTACTGCTCGCAAATCGGCCCCGTTTTCCAATAAATGTGTTGCAAAAGAATGTCTTAATGTATGTGGTGTTAATTCTTTTTCAATATTCGCTTCTTTGGCAAGTCGTTTTAGGATTTTCCAAAAACCTTGTCTTGTCAATCTTTTTCCATGATGATTCAGGAAGAATGCCTCGTCTTTATGCCCCTTTGATACGAATTTTGGTCTCCCTTTCACAAGGTACTGTTCCAAAGCCGTTGAAGCTGTTCTACCTAACGGAATGATCCTTTCCTTATTCCCTTTTCCAATACAGCGAATAAACCCCATCGTTAAATGGATATCATCCATATTTAAACCTATTAGTTCACTTACCCTAATTCCAGTTGCATACAGTAATTCAAGCATCGCCTTGTCTCGATAGCCATAATGATCAACCAACTTTGGAGACTCTAACAGGATTTCAACCTCTTGGAGGCTTAGCACCTTAGGCAAATTTCGTTCTAACTGTGGACTCTCGATATGGACGGTCGGATCTTGTCCAACCACTTTTTCCCGTAATAAAAATTGATGAAAAGCACGCAAAGAAGCGACATGTCTAGCAATGGTTTTTGCAGACTTGCCACTGTCTTTTAGGTGTGCTAAAAAGTGGATAATCTGACTCCGTTGAATTGCATCCAATTCAGTCAATTTTTCGCTGTTTTGCAGAAAGCCCAGATAGCTTTTCAAATCACGTTCATATGACACAATTGTATTTCTCGAAAGTCCTTTTTCAACCACCAAGAAATGAATAAAATCTTTGAGATGCTCATTCATTATGATTACTCCCCATTCAAATAAAACAAAATCAGCCTGTCAAGCATTCCGGTCTCTTCTGATGAATTTCCACCGGAAACTTTTATTGCCGCGCCTTCTGGTTCATCGTAACGATGATAATTCTGATATTCTTCATTTACCCACATAATACCATAATAAAAGAGAATCGTGCATCCAGTGAAGAACACAAACACCTTACATGCATGTAGTATAACTGAAATCAATTTCATATAAATGCCCCCGAAAATGCTTAATAGTACAAGATATGCCAAGGGCGACAAATTATATACATAAAAATTAGCATGATTGGGCACACAGCAATAATAAACTTCCTAAAAAATACTACTATCTGTCCGAACCCTTTCTTACCTTTGATTATATTTAATTGATCACCCTAATTCTCTTTTCCAACGGAACATTTACCACAATTAGAAACCTTTTAAGTCCGTAAACAAAAATAAAAACCCTTCCTCTGGTTGGAGAAAGAGTTTGTCATTTATGCTTGTTCAGCTTTTTCATTTAGTTCGTCTTCTGTTTCACTATCTTTTGCTTGGCAGCGGTGACAAATACCGTGGAACGTCAAACGATGATCTTTTATTTTAAATTTCCAGTCCCGTTCTACAATCTCCTCAACATCATCAAGCAAATCTTCTTGGATTTCATCCACTGCACCACATTCAATACAGACAAGGTGATGATGAAAATGGGCTGCTCCTTCTCTGCGAAGATCATATCTGGAAACGCCGTCACCGAAGTTAATTTTATCAACAATTTTTAATTCTGTTAAAAGTTCAAGAGTCCGATACACCGTTGCAAGACCAATTTCAGGGGATTTTTCTTTTACAAGTAAATAGACATCCTCTGCACTTAAATGGTCTTCTTCATTTTCCAAAAGGACACGTACAGTTGCTTCACGTTGCGGTGTTAATTTATAGCTGGACGAATGCAGCTGCTTTTTTATTCTTTCAATTCTACTTTCCATTTCGATAGTCTTCACTCCCCCGCCCACTGTCATATTTATTATAGCAGAATGAAAAGGAGATGCATAATAAAATTATTACAAACTAGGTAACACAATCATTCTCACTTTAAAATCATTATTAGCTACCAGAAAGGATAACTGCTTTTAGCAATGCGGGAGAGATTAACGCTTCAATTCCAGCAGCACCAGCAACGATTACCACTGCAGCTAGGAAAGAGAAAACATACCTAAAAAACAAGGGCAAAACTGGCTGACTTATCTTTTTCATAAACTGATTGCGTATCATTCTCAATGAAAACATCACACTTAACGCCGCCATAATAATAAAAACAGGTATGATAATCAAATTTTGAGGCAAAATCGACACAAACGAAAGCAAAAAGCCATTCCACCCCATTTGATTGACAAGAAATCCTACTGTAAAGCCGACTGTCACTCCTTTTATAAATAACATAATGAGGATAATCGGAAGTCCAATAATTGAAATTCCCAAAATCCAAATTAAACCAATAAATTTACTGTTATGAAAAAAGCTCTGGAGAAACAAATCTCGTGCTGCGTTGCCTTCTCCCTCGGCTGCCTGTCCAAAAAATTGCGAAAGATAATAAAATAAATCTTCTCTTTGCGTAAAGCTAAGACTATTGACAATAACAGCTCCAAAAATGACTCCCATCAAAAATAACACAACAACAAACAGATAAATAGAGGAATATTCACGGAGATGATTTGCTGCGACGTTTTGGTATTTTCTTTTCTTCATAGCTCTTTTCCTCCTGCACGATTGGATATTAGATTTTATGCAGAAGATGAGGTTCTATGACTAGCATTTGCAGATGCTACTAGAAAATTTACTAGAGAGAGTCTTTTCTTTCCTCTTATTCGCTTATCCTATTATTCCTGAACGATTTTTCCATATTTACCACCACCCCCGGCATGGACTTTTAGCTCTCCACTACGGGCTTTAACAATTAAATCTGCTATTTTTACAGGGACAACCTCCTTCAAGGCTGAATAGGGAACCTCGTGTAAAACGGCCATTTCTGTCCCAAAATGATTCAGTAGCTTTTCTAATAGTTTTGGTCCTAGACCTGGGATAAATTCGAGCGGAACCTGATGGACATATGGTGGTCTAGTGGTTTGTTTGTGATTTACAGATTTAAGCTCAGAGATTCGGTCTGCTACTCCTTTTATTAATTTGCTTTTCCCGCATTCTACACATGCCTCTCCTTCCGGAACGGGAATAAGACAGGATGCGCACACCGTCCGATGGTACTTCCCTAATAGAGGGTCCAGTCCGTAATTGGCAAGAATCTTTCTTCCTTCCGCCGTTTTTATTGCTTTGGTAAACTCTTTAAATGAAATCTCTTCCATTTTAATTTTCTGGTATTCTCTAGCGATCTTTGCAAGAGAATGGGCGTCTGAATTGGTTAAGAACGTGTAATCTTTTAACTCAGCTAACTGTTGAGCCATAGAAGTATCTGAACTTAACCCAAGCTCTACAGCATCAATCTTCTTGGGATCAAAAACTTCTGTTAGAGACCGCTTCACACCTTTTCCATATAAACTCTTAAAAGGTGTGAACACATGTGCTGGAATAAATAATCCATCTAATTCCTTTGTTTTTTCCTGAAGTTCTTTTCCAGTAACATAAACACGCTGAGAGCTTAAATGAACATTTTTCAAGTGAAGCTTCAACCAATCTGAGAAAGCTGCCATCGTTTTAAGGTATGGGAAAAAGCAGAGCACATGAATTGGCCCTGTTGTTTCCTCACTATTGATTTCTAACTCTGACCCGAGGAATATCCCTAATGTACCGTACATTAATCCCCCATCTGGGTGTTCTGTTATTTCTCCAGCGGCTATTAAATCTTCTAATTCAGTGATTACTTCAGGTGAGTGACAGTCGATAATTCCTACTATATCCAACCCTTTTATATCCCGTGCATGTCGAATAATATTCGTTAGTGTTAATGTTCTCGCTCCAGTAATTTTCACGGCCCTACCTGAATTTGTCCTTCCGATATGGATATGCAAATCAGCGTAAAATTCACTCATTTTATTTTAGCGCATCCTTTAACTGCAAATATTGAACGGCAAAGGCGGTTTTTGCGTCATATATTTTTTGTTCCTTCATGAGCTCTAACGCCTCTTCAAGAGATACTTCAACTAAGTTTACAAATTCATCCTCGTCAAGTGATGCTGCATCTAGCTTCTTTTTCAACCCTGTTGCTACATATAGATGGACCAATTCATCCGCAAATCCCGGTGATGTATAGAAAGAAATCAACCAATCAATCTTTTCGCATTCATAACCTGTTTCCTCTTCTAATTCACGAATTGCACAACCTTTTGGTTCCTCCCCTTTTTCAAGCTTTCCGGCAGGAATTTCAATGATGTTACGTTCTAAAGCTTTTCGATATTGCTCAACCATGACAATTTTCTCGTCTTCGGTGATCGCGATAACCGCTACTGCACCAGGATGCTTAATAATTTCCCGTTTGGAGGTTTTTCCGTTTGGAAGCTCAACTTCTTCAACCTGAAGACTGATTACTTTCCCTGAAAAAATTTGTTCTGTACCTAAAGTCTTTTCTTCAAGTGATTTCATTTTTCCACTCCTGTTCTATTCCGATACTAAATGCTCATACATTTTATCATACTCGCATATAAGGTGGGATTTGAGATGAAGGTTTATGTATATGAGAATGGGTTTATGATGACCGGTAAAGCTTGGGAAATCAAACGAAAATTAAAAGACTATGGCAAAGAATACGTTCTAGTAAAAGATTGGGTAGAAGCAGTCTCTAAGAGCGTGCCCCGTTCATAAAGGTTGTAGTCACCCTGTTTTCTTCGATAGAATAATAAGTAGATTTTCGAAAGTAAACAAAAGACAGGGTGAGTAAAAATGAAGAAAGTACAATTAGGAAATTCAGATTTGACTGTTAGCGAAATAGGTCTCGGCTGCATGTCTCTTGGAACGAACGAAAAGAAAGCGCAAGAAATCATTGAAGCAGCCCTTGAAGAGGGAATCAATTATTTTGATACCGCCGATTTATATGATTTTGGTCAAAATGAAAAAATAGTAGGTCAGGCTTTAAAGAATGTTCGAGACGATATCATCATTGCAACAAAAGTAGGCAACCGTTGGAACGATTCAAAAGATGGGTGGAGTTGGGACCCTTCGAAGGAATATATTAAGGAGGCTGTTAAAAAAAGTCTTCATCGTCTACAGACAGATTATATTGATCTTTATCAACTACACGGGGGCACAATAGATGACCCCATTGAGCAAACGATCGAAGCTTTTGAGGAATTAAAAGCAGAAGGTTTGATTCGGCATTACGGAATCTCTTCCATCCGACCAAATGTCATACGAGAATACACAAAGAAATCAAACATTGCATCCGTGATGATGCAATACAGTATGTTAGATAGGCGACCTGAGGAGGAGGCTCTTCCTCTACTCGAACAAAATGGAGTCAGCGTCGTCACTAGAGGATCCGTTGCAAAAGGATTATTAAGTGAGCAATTTCGTAACAAGCTATCCGAAAAGGGTTTCCTTGACTACACCCAAGAGGAATTAAAACAAATTCTCCCTATGTTAAAAGAAAAACTAGCCTCTTCAAAATCTCTTGAGGAAGTTGCTTTGCAATATAATTTAGCACATCCAGCTGTAGCTTCGGTTGTGACCGGTGCAAGCTCTGTTGAGCAGGTTGTAGCAAATGCGCGAGCAGTTAACCAGCAACAGCTTACCGCAGAGGAAGTTACCTTGATTCATAAGCTAACCAAAGCAAATCGGTATAGTGAGCACCGTTAAGAAAAGCCAGCAATGGGTAAAAAAATTAACAATGACATTAATATAGCCAAATAAAAAAGGCAGCTACAACTGCCTTTTTTTAGTGTTTAGTCTCCATCTCAATGCCTCTTGCTCTAGTTCTTTTATAATAGGCTCTTTCTCAATCATATAGGTTTCAATATCATAAGGGTTTCTTGCGGCTGCTTGCTGCTTCACTTTTGCATATTTGGCCGCTTTTTCCGGGTGGGTTCGTAAATAATCGCGGAATACTAGATGGCGTTCAATCTCTGGATTGCCTTTTTTAAAAGCATGTACATGATAAAGGCGTACCCCATTCTTGTTGCTTTTCTGAAAAAAGCGGCGACCAGCTATCCCATTTTCCCCTTTCGCTTCGTAACCTGCTCTTTCCATATCCTGCGTGACCAAATCCATCATCCTCAAGGTTTCCACCTCAATTAAGACATCGATGATTGGTTTAGCACTTAAACCAGGGACTGAGGTACTTCCAATATGATAAATCCCTACCTCGTTCTTTCCAAACAGTTCCTTTATTAGAGCCAGTTCCCTGTTAAAAGAATTCTCCCATTCTGGTGAATAGGGGAAAACTTCAACCTCCCGCTTTATCATTATTTATACTTTTCCCAATTCATATCGCTTTTTTCCAACAGTTCCTCAAAAGACATATTTTTCTCTCTTTGTCGCTGTTCTTCTCTCCTCTTTTTTGCTTCCAGCTCTTTTTGTTCTTGCTTTTGTTTTTCTTCTACTTCCTTTAGCTCTTTTTGTTTTGCCTTTAGCTGTGACATGAGGTCATTGTCCAGTCTATCTCCCAAGGTTACGGGCTTATCTTCTCTTTTCACTTGTTGTCTTGTTTGCTTTTTCTTCTTCATGGTGTTTCCCCTCTTTTTTCTTTTTTATTGATAATAAAATTATAACAAGCCAAATAAAAAATAGAAACGCCTCAGCTTGAGACGTTTCTACAATGTGAACTGACACCGCTTTCAAAAAAAAGGAGTTAATAACTTTATGCAAGTTCTACAACTGTCGCAACTCCCTGACCGCCCCCAATACATAGAGTTGCTAGCCCAGTTTTTGCTTTTTGACGTTGCATTTCATGGATTAATGTAACAAGAATTCTTGCTCCACTTGCCCCTATTGGATGTCCTAGCGCAATTGCTCCACCATTCACATTTAATCTTTCTTTATTAAAATTCAATTCGCGGTCAACAGCGAGGGATTGTGCAGCAAAAGCTTCGTTCGCCTCAATTAGTTCAATATCTTCTAGGGTCATCCCCGCCTTTGTTAAAGCCTTTTTCACTGCCTTCACGGGTCCAATCCCCATAATACTTGGGTCCACACCAGCACTGGCATTTGCTTTTATGGTGACAAGCGGCTTGATTCCTAATTCATCTGCCTTCTTTCTACTCATAACCACCAACACAGCCGCCCCATCGTTAATTCCAGAAGCATTACCAGCTGTTACACTTCCATCCTTCTTAAACGCCGGACGAAGCTTTGATAATTTTTCAGCTGTTGTTCCTTTTTTAGGGTACTCATCTGTATCAAAAACGATCGGTTCACCTTTTCGTTGTGGGATACTGACTGGAATAATTTCTTCTCTAAACTTCCCAGCTTCTATTGCTTGTACTGCTTTTTGCTGACTTTTTGCTGAGAACTCATCTTGTTCCTCACGGGTGATTTCGTATTTATCACAGAGATTTTCCGCTGTTATCCCCATATGATAATCATTAAAAGCACACCATAAACCATCGACAATCATGCTATCAACCAGCTTCTGGTCACCCATTTTAAAACCTTCACGTGCATTATTTAGTAGATACGGTGCTTGGCTCATGTTCTCCATTCCACCCGCCACAACAACTTCTGCATCCCCTGAGACGATTGCCTGCACGGCAAGGTGGACCGCTTTCAACCCGGAACCACATACTTTATTAATCGTCATGGCCGATACGGTTTCTGGAAAGCCTGCCTGTATTGCAGCTTGCCTTGCTGGATTTTGACCTAAGCCAGCTTGTAGGACATTCCCTAAGATTACTTCATCTACTTGATTAGCTTGTAATCCTACTTTTTCTAAAGCTCCCTTCATAACAGTTGCTCCAAGCTCTGGTGCAGAAATATTCTTCAAGCTTCCATTAAAACTCCCAATTGCTGTTCTTGCTGCACTCACAATGACTACATCATTCTGTGACATAATTTCCCCTTCCCCTCTTTTGTCTTTTTATTCTTACTATTTCGACTACACTTTCCTTTTTCCCTTTCATATTTAGGAGAAAGTTTGTATCCTCCTGATTCTACTAATCAGAAAGGAAAGCGCATTATTTTATTCATATGCATAAGCAGACCGCTAGAAGCCATCTTATTAGTGAATGTATTTAAAAGAAGGGGGTTCTTATATGAGCAAAAAACGAGACAAGGGCTACAGCCAGTCAGGCAAACCTAATGCTGATAATGTTAAACAAAAGATTGCTGCCGAAGAGCTTGAACGTGCGATTCATCCAACCAATCGTCAAAGTAGAAGCGAAGGGTTTGGAAGGTCAAACCTATAAGAACAAATGCTTAAAAAAAGCCGCCCCCAAGCGGCTTTTTTTCTGTTTTCGTTTACGCTCTAAATGATAAAATGGAAATAAAAGCTCTTCCGGAGGTTCATGATGAAAAGATTGTTTCGTTTTATCCTGACTTTTCTAACTTTAATTACGGCAGTTGGGATTTATTTTACTAACCGTATTATGTTTATTAAACAAAAGCAGGAGGAAGAGATTCTTAAGCGTGATGAAGAGGCAGGGTTCTTTTTGCCAACTGAATTCGAAGCCCTCCCTAAAAGAGAGGTCAGCATTCCATCCCCCTTCGGCTATTCTCTAAAAGCAATCGTTGTTGAGCCCCGGCAAACGAATCGGTACATGATCTTCTGTCACGGGGTGACGGAAAACAAAATGTCTTCCATTAAGTATATGAACCTCTTTATAGAAAGAGGTTTTAATGCCATTATCTATGACCAACGTCGACATGGGGATTCAGGTGGGAAAACAACTAGTTATGGGTTTTATGAAAAATTCGACCTAAAGGCGGTAGTCGATTGGCTAAGAAAAGATAAGGGAGCAAAACTCTTCCTTGGAATCCATGGGGAATCAATGGGAGCAGCAACGATGCTACAATACGCAGGCATGCTTGAAGATAGCGCAGATTTCTACGTTGCCGACTGTGCCTATTCAGACTTCGGAGAACAGTTAGCCTACCGAGTAAAAGAGGAGGTAAAATTACCTCCTAAGCTAATACTTCCGATTGCTGTGCTATTTTTGAAAATCCGTGATCGTTATCGACTCAAAGAAGTTTCACCAATTTCCGCTATTGATCAGATTGAAAAACCTATCTTGTTCATCCATAGCAAACAAGACGACTATATTTTACCGGATATGACGGAAAAGCTTTTTATGCGCAAAAAAGGGCCAAAATACTTATACCTTGCTGAACATGGTGTTCATGCTAGATCCCTAACTGAAAATCGCGAAGAATATGCGCAAGTTCTTGATGACTTTCTTCAAAACCTTGTCTATAACGATCCTCACTAAAAGAAAAGTGGGCCTCCATTGAGACCCACTTTTCTTTTAAGCTTTAATCGTTTTGTCAATCAACCCCATGCTGGGATTAAAATACTGATTTGAGCTCTTCAACTGAAAGCAGCCCCTGCTTTCAACATAATCAATCTTCATTTCCTCATCAAAGAAGATTGTCTTTGCTTTTTCAATATAAACAGGCAGTCCATTGGTTTGCACTTCTTGGTCTAAGTCACTTGGTTGATCAATAAACCACAGCATTGCAGTTCCATTAACGGAACAACAGTTTTCTGTATCATATTCTATTTTAAAAACGCCTTGTTTGCCGGCTGTCCGTTCTGTAAGTTTTTTTTCAGCAGTTTCTGTAATGATTATCTCCATTGTTACCCCCCTTTTTGTTTTCATCGATTTATTTTAACATGAGATTGCATACGAATCCTTATATTGCACTTGCATTTTGTTGTATTCAATTTTACCATTGAAGAAAGTGCAAGATGGAAATTATAGGGAGGTGTTCTTGTGTCTAAGGTTCAAATTAAGGTAAATGATAATGGCTCGCTTAGGGTTACAGGAGATGTTGAGCTAATTGATGGCGAGGGGAATGTATTTGAAACGAAGCCAACCTTTTCACTATGTCGCTGTGGAATGAGCAACAATAAGCCATTTTGTGATGGTACCCATAAAGGAAAATTTCAATCGACTGTCCGCGCCCCAAAATAAGAGTTAGATTACTGTGTGAGCAATGGTTCTTTCCATTGCTCTTTTTCATAACTCATAACTAGCTGTTCTTACGCTAAAATTGAATTCTTTAGAGACTACCTTTACGAAAACAGCCTTATTCATTTACCGATCTAACGTCTGCAATACTCGAAATTCCAATGCGGTGAAGCTCTGAAAAGCTGTCAACAATATGAAGCTTGTTTGCGAGCGGGTCCCAATAATGAATTTTACCTATGACAATTTCATATTTCTGCTGTCGATAGTGGGTAATTGCCACCTGCTGGTTTAACTCCATAGCTTCCAGAATCATTTCATTCATCACTTCAAGCTGTTGCTCATCCACCTCCTTCTCCTTTTCGTTCTCATCTTCTTTCGTCCAGTCTCTTAGCATTTTCACATGCTCAGGTAACATCATTGATGTCCATTTTATCCTGCCTCTATCACGAATCATTCGGCTTTCCTCCATAATCTATTGTTCTTTTGAAACATCTTGAAAAAGGAAACTGAGGAAAAGTCATACTTCGTTATCCCTTATGACCTCCAACTAGTTTTGCTCTGTGTAACGCTGTGCCTGCTGCAGTATAAGAAACAGCCCGAAGTAGTGCCGTTGAACCATGCCGAGCGCGAATTTGGTCCATTGTGTAGCCTAACTTATGTCTCCGCCAACCATCTGGATCAAAAAGATCGAGTTGAAATTGAGTATCTGGAGTTAGGTTTCCAAGTGAGATCGCAATGCTCCGCACCGTCTTTCCAGTGTAGTTTTTTGAAAATAAATCGAGACATACTTCGTAAAGCTCCATGGTAATATTGGTTGGTTGTTCAATTGTTTTTGAGCGGTGAAAACCTCCGCCGAATTCATCTTGACTATACCCTATACCAAAACTTATTGTCCGACCGGCTTTTCCGTGATTTCTAGCTCGGCGAGCAACTTCCTCACATATTTCGAGAATGACATGTTTAATTTCCTCTTTGTCCTTGTAATCACGAAGAAGAATTTGACTTTTCCCGAAGCTAATCTGTCCCTCAATGATAGGAGCGCCAATTTCCGAGAAGTCAATTCCCCAAGCATGGTGGTACAGTTGATTTCCCATAATCCCGAATTTTTTCTCTAGCTTCTCAAGATCATACCGCGCAAGCTGTCCAACGGTAAATATTCCCATCCCGTTTAGTGTTTTTTCCACACGTCGGCCAATCCCCCACATCTCTCGTAGCGGTGACACCTTCCAGAGCTTTTCTTGGACATCCTCGTAGGTCCATTCCGCAATCCCGTGCTTTTTTGCCTCGAGATCCAGGCAAAGTTTGGCTAACAACATATTAGGACCGATGCCTACAGCACACGGGAGCTGAAATTCTCGTTCAATATCGGACCTAATTTTTTTGGCAATCGTCTGGGCACCACCAAAAAGCTTTGCTGTTCCATCTACTTTTATAAAACTTTCATCCACACTATAAGTATGAATGGCTTCCTTGGGAGCATAACGATTAAATACCTTTGAGATTTCAGTAGAAATTCTTAAATAGGTTGACATTTTAGGATCAACAATTTGAATCCGAGGATCCTTTGGGATTTCAAATAGCCTCGAACCCGTTTTAATGCCAAACTCTTTTTTCAATCGGGGCGAAGCAGCGAGAACAACACTGCCAGAACGGTCAGTGTTGCCGACAACTGCCAGATAGCAATCCAGAGGGTCAAGCCCAAGCATTACCGCAGAGCAACTCGCATAGAAGCTCTTCATATCCACACATAGAATTTGATTTTGCGGCATATTGCTATAATCAAACATTTCTCTGACTCCTCTCTGATGCTTTTCTGTAATCGCGAAAGAACGTTTGTTCTGATAAATATTATACTCATTATATTAAGCGAATATGCGTTCGGTTTCAACGGGAAATTTCAGCCAATAAGAAAAGCGAAAGCTTCCCGGCAAGAGGCGTATGTCCTGGAGCGCTCCAACTGAGATAAGGTTTTTCTTAGGCTTCAGGCTTTGGAAAATCAATCCGATTCTTACGGGTCGTTAGAAAGTGGCAAAGGAAACACGAAGAGCAATAGCGCAATGTTGCGGAGAAAAGCGAAAGACACTAGCTGCAAGGACACTAGAGCTGGACAAAAAAACCAGCTGGAGGTACCAGCTGGTTTTCTTTTTCTATTTTTTATTAAATGCACGCCTTCCAATTCGTTCGAACATCCGTGGAAAAAGCGCGTAAATCACACTGCCGGCATTCATCCAACGCGGCAAATTAATTTCTCTTGTATTGGTCATCATCCGCTCGACCACTTGTTTGGCGACATACTCAGGCTTCAGCATAAAACTTTTGATGTTTTTAACATATGTACCTTGCTCATCGGCAATTTCAAAAAAATTGGTTGCGATTGGACCAGGGTTAACCGCAGTAACAAAAATACCCACTTCACGAAGCTCCATTCGAAGGCTATTCGTGTAGCCAAGGACTGCATGTTTAGTCGCCGAATACACACTAGATTTGGGTGTTGCAATTTTACCAGCTTGAGAAGCAATGTTGATAATGTGCCCACTGCCTCTCCTCCTCATGCTAGGGAGTACAAGCGAGGTACATGCCATCAACCCAATTACATTCACCTCAAACATCGCCTTAATTTCGTCCAAGTTTGCTTCGTGAGCATGGCGGAAAACACCAAACCCTGCGTTATTAACAAGAATATCAACATGACCCATTTCAGCCATAACCTCATTAAAAACATCAGTAATTGCATCAGTGTTCGCAACATCAAGACTTCTAACGATAATTGAAACTTTATATGATTGTTCGAGTTCAGTTTTTAAACTCTGAAGCTTATCCACACTACGGGCAAGAAGAACAAGATTAGCACCTTGCCGAGCAGCCAGACGTGCCATTTCTGCTCCTATTCCCCCAGAAGCTCCAGTGATGACAACATTCTTCCCTTGCAAACGATTCTTCACCAAAAACCTTCACCTCATTTTGCAACATAGAGGAGAGATGGGCCTTCCTCGACTACGGCAATTTCTTCAAGAGATATTAAATAATCTAGTTGTGCAGCCGTTTCTGAAATCGTCAAGTTTAGCTCCTTCTGATAAACTGTCGGGAAGAGACTTTGGCAAATTTCAAAAGCGGTCTTCGGTTCCTCTTCAACCATAGATTTCACCTTCATGGCTCGGTCATGCTGTCTGGATAGCCTGTTATCTATTAAAGGCCCCGTGCCAGTAAAGTCTTGACCATGTCCAGCATAAACTAATGAAATTGGGTATTCTTGCAGCTTTTTTAAGGTCTGATTGTATTGAAGCTGTGGTTTAGGACGTTCCGTTTCTCCTGGATAAGGCGGTTCTAATATGGGGTTAGGCGAGATATGGGCAAGCAATACATCCCCACCAATCAATATTCCATCTTCTTCACGCCAAAGAGCGATATGCCCTTGAGCATGACCATGAGTCTCAAGTACCCTCCACCCCTCAAGGCCAGAAGGAACATCGTTTTCAAGCAAATAACCCGCTAAAGAACACTCACTAGAATACCGAAGATTCTTTTTCATTTCGTTAATTGTTGGTGCCAGATATTCCCGTGGGACCCCAAATTGTTGGTACAACCTCAAATAGAAATCATCGTGCTCCGCTGAAAAGCTTTCGGTCCGCTTTAACCATCGTTCATTTAACGGATGAGCGTAAACCTCAATCGTTTTAGGAAGGTAATGAAGCAGCCCAACATGGTCGGGATGATGATGGGTTAGAATGACTTGCTCAATATCCTCAGGTGTTAGCCTAAGCTCCGCTAACTGCACTTGTAATGCTTCCCATGCTTCCTCAGTCTTGACTCCAGCATCCACCAGAGTCAACCTATCTCCCTTAATTAAATAACAATGAACATCACCCACCGCAAACGGGGTCGGCACTGTTAATTTTGCAATTCCATTTTTCCACTTTTCCATACATATACCCCTTACCATTATATTTCCATAAGGCTTTTCTTATCATACGCATCTGAATAGTCAGTAAAATAAGTTTAACGAAAAAGTTGTATATTGTCATTATTTTAACAAAATATTTTCTGAAAAAACAAATAACTATTCAAAAGTACCTTGACAGATTTCCTGTTTTTTAGCAAACTAGGTAATTATTCAAACAAAATTTTAGAGGCAACCAATGTTAAAGCTCGTGTTTATAGGAGTGTTCAGTGTGCCGAACACAAATAAGCAGACTAGATAAATACTAGTCTGCAGTGTCTTTTCTTAGTGGGATAGGCACCTCTAAAAAGTCTTCGGCTATAATGGTCTCGGGAAAGAGCGTTCTCGCCTCTTGAACAAGTCGTTCCCACGCTTCAGGATTATAGCGGGAACTAATGTGGGTAAGACAAAGCTTCTTCACCTTCGCATTCCGAGCAGCTTCTCCTGCCTGAAGGGTAGTAGAGTGGAAATATTCGTGAGCAAGCACGGAGTCCTCTCCTGAAAAGGTTGCTTCATGGATAAGTAAATCGGCATGAGCTGCAAGTGATGTTACAGCCTCACATGACCTTGTGTCGCCAAGGATGGTAACCACCCTTCCTTGTTGAGGAGAACCTAAAAATTCGCTTGCTTCAACCTTTCGTCCATCTGGTAAAATGAGCGGTTCGCCATCCTTAATGCTTTTATAAATCGGCCCTGGTGGAACCCCTAAGGCCTGCAGCTTATCAACCTGCAGTGTTCCTGGACGGTCCTTTTCCACAATCCTATACCCAAAAGATGGAAGACCGTGCTCCAACAACTTGGCAACAACGGTAAACTGATCGTCATCAAAAATAATGCCTTCTTCAATTTCAACAATGTTTAATGGATACTTTAAGTAGGTTTTACTCACTTTCAGACTGACATCAAGAAATTCCTTGAGCCCTTTTGGACCATAAACCGTTACAGGTGATTCTCCACCCTGAAATGAACGACTCGCCAAGAGTCCTGGCAAGCCATAGATATGGTCTCCATGCAGGTGAGTGATAAAAATTTTTTCGATTCTACGCGGCTTAATGCTCGTATGTAAAATTTGATGTTGGGTAGCCTCCCCACAATCAAATAACCAAATGGACCCTCGTTCCTCAAGAAGTTTTAAAGCAATGGCTGTCACATTCCTGAGTTTTGCGGGGACTCCAGCTCCCGTTCCTAAAAAAAACACATTCATCTTGATAACTCCTTTTACGCTAGGCACTCTGTGTTTAAGGTTTCTTAAACTCAAATGATGCTATTACTATAACACAATTGTCAGGATAAATTAGAACAAGTAGATGAAAACTATCCCTAATCCTATTGTTTGCTAATTTACATTAAAAAAGCTAAAATTTTATACTTGTATGATGCATGTTACATAACATATCAATTAAAGAAAAAGCGAGGTTCTTAACATTGGAACAAAATAATAAGCCTACAGCATTAATTATGATTTTCGGGGCAACTGGGGACTTGGCAAAACGAAAGCTATTTCCTTCCCTATATCGATTATTTAAGAAAAACAATCTCGGCGATTTTGCCGTCATCGGGGTAGCAAGAAGATCGTTAACAAACGATGAATTTCAAGCTAGTGTAACAAAGTCCATTAGCTCTGAGGAAGATCCAAACGGAAAGAAGGACGAATTTGTATCAAAATTTTATTATCACTCTCATGATGTAACAGATTCAGATTCCTATTCTTCCTTAAACACTCTTGCCAAGGAACTAGACAACACCTTTCATCTAAATGGAAACAGAATCTTTTATTTAGCAATGGCACCTGAGTTCTTTGGAACGATCGCCGAGCACTTAAAAACCGATGGATTAACAGATACACACGGATTTAAAAGATTAGTGATTGAGAAACCATTCGGGCACGATCTTGAATCGGCTAAAAAACTAAATAGTCAAATTCGCACAGCCTTTACCGAAGATGAGATATACCGAATTGACCACTATCTTGGGAAAGAAATGGTTCAAAACATTGAGGTTATTCGCTTTGCAAATGCGATATTTGAACCACTTTGGAACAACCGTTTCATCTCAAATATTCAAATCACCTCAAGTGAAACACTAGGTGTAGAAGAGCGAGGCCGTTACTACGAGAAAAGTGGTGCGTTAAGAGATATGGTACAAAACCATATGCTTCAAATGGTCTCCCTTTTAGCAATGGAACCGCCAATTAGCTTAACAACTGATGAAGTACGCTCTGAAAAAGTGAGAGTGTTCCGCGCTTTAAGACCGGTTAAAGGGAAAGAGGTTAATGAATATTTTGTCCGTGGTCAATACGGCAAAGGGATTATCGCTGAAAATGAAGTTCCTGGCTACCGTGAAGAAGATATGGTTGATCCAGAATCCAATACAGAAACATTTGTTGCAGGGAAACTTCTAATTGACAACTTCCGCTGGGCAGGAGTTCCTTTCTACATTCGTACAGGAAAGCGGATGGAAGTAAAAACCACAAAGATTGTCGTAGAATTTAAAGATATCCCAATGGACTTATACAACAAGCAAGAGGGTTCTGTTAGCCCTAACCTCCTTGTTATCCATATTCAACCTGAAGAAGGGATTACCCTTTATTTAAATGCCAAAAAGTCAGGACAACATATGAATTCTACTCCAGTAAAACTAAGTTATGCAAACAAAGGAATTGATGGTCTCAACACGCCTGAAGCCTATGAAAAACTTATCTATGATTGTCTTAGAGGAGATGCAACTAACTTTACTCATTGGGATGACGTCGCCCTATCATGGAGTTTTGTCGACAATATTTCAGAAGTATGGGAAAACGAAAAAGAGAAAAATTTCCCTAACTATGAATCAGGTTCAATGGGGCCAAAAGCTTCCGACGCGTTGCTTGAGAAGGATGGCTTCTTCTGGTGGCCTGTTACTAATTTAGATGTTGAAAAATGTTAAGATAAGCCCGGACGGACAGCACCTGCTGACCGTCCGTTTTTTTAAAAAAATTGCCCATCCTTTCCCTACTATGTATTGAAAAACAACAAAGGTTGAGAAAAGAGACTAATAAAAAAAACAGCGAACACAACTGTCCGCTGTTTTTCTTTGCTTAAATTATTTTAACCATTCTGTGTGGAATACGCCCTCTTTGTCTACACGTTGATACGTATGAGCACCAAAATAGTCTCTTTGAGCCTGCAACAGGTTTGCAGGAAGAGTTTCAGTTCGGTAGCTATCATAATAAGCTAAAGCAGACGCGGTACAAGGAACAGGAATTCCTTGCTGAGCTGCAATAGAAACAATTTCTCTTAATGCACCCTGATAGCTCTCAACAATCTCCTTAAAATAAGGATCTAGTAATAGATTTTTAAGTCCAGGTTCACGGTCGTAAGCGTCCTTAATCTTTTGTAAGAACTGAGCTCTTATAATACATCCTCCGCGGAAGATCATCGCAATATCCCCATAACGTAAATCCCAACCAAATTCGTCTGATGCTGCTCTCATTTGCGCAAATCCTTGCGCATACGAGCAAATTTTACTCATATAGAGTGCCTTGCGAATCGATTCAATGAAAGCTTCGCGATCTCCAGTAAATGGTTGTGATTCAGGACCACGGAGCATTTTACTTGCAGTGACACGCTCGTCCTTTAACGCTGAAATAAAGCGTGCAAACACAGATTCTGTAATTAGAGGCAGTGGCACTCCAAGGTCTAGCGCGTTTTGGCTCGTCCACTTCCCTGTGCCTTTCTGACCAGCAGTATCTAAGATCACATCAACTAATGGCTTCCCTGTTTCTTCATCTGTTTTAGTGAAGATATCCGCAGTAATTTCGATTAAGTAGCTATCGAGTTCACCTTTATTCCACTCAGAAAATACTTGATGAAGCTCTTGTGCGGATAAACCTAAAACGTTTTTAAGTAAGAAATAGGCTTCAGAAATTAATTGCATATCTCCATACTCAATTCCATTATGTACCATTTTAACGAAATGACCAGCACCGTCTGGACCAATATAAGTGGTACATGGCTCATCATTTACTTTTGCAGAGATATCCTTAAAAATAGGAGCAATTAAATCATAGGCTTCTTTCTGGCCACCAGGCATAATGGACGGACCTTTTAAGGCGCCCTCTTCGCCACCAGAAACTCCTGTACCAATGAAATGCAAGCCTAATTCGCTTAACTCTCGGTTTCTTCGCTGAGTGTCAGTGAAGAGCGTATTACCGCCATCGATTAGGATATCACCCTTGTCCAAGTAAGGCTTTAACTCTTCAATAGTTGCATCAGTTGGAGCCCCTGCTTTAACCATCAGCATAATTTTTCTTGGTTTTTCCAATGAATTCACGAATTCCTCAATGGAAAAAGTGCCGAAAATATTTTTTCCTTCTGATTCTTTTAGCATTTCGTCGGTCTTTTGGCGGGAACGGTTATACACAGAGACAGAATACCCTTTGCTTTCCATGTTCCAAGCCAAATTTTTCCCCATGACCGCAAGTCCAACTACACCAATTTGCTGTTTCGCCATTCTACTACGTCCCTTCTATTCAATCAATTGGTCAAATAAACAACCTCTAATTTAGCAGTAAAAAGGTAAGTTTGCAAACATCTGAATTTTTCTACTCTTATTTTTTTACTCTTCACTTAAAAAATACCCTTTAGTTAGTCTTTTTTACGTAATCCATTTGATTTTCTTTCTTGTAGGAAATCTTTATTAAAACTAGTGTCATGACCAGAATCAGTCAACAAAGGTTTCTGATTCAACCGACTGCTTGCAGTACCAATAATATTTTTCCCGTATTTATTTTTCAACTTAGACATGGTATTCAAAAGAGGTTCTTTTTCTGCTTCTTTCTCATAAGAGAAAAGATCGAGTTGTTTGACCGCTGTATCAAGCTCCTGTAACCCTGTCATGGTAATTCCGAGGAGTCTAACAGGGTTCCCCTCCCAATGCCGTTCAAATAAAGCCTTTGCAGCATCATAGATTTCATTCTTCTTCGCGATTGGGTTATCTAGCTTCTGGCTCCTTGTAATGGTTTGCCTATTTTTGTACCGTATTGTAATCCCAATAACGGTTGCCACAACTTGTTTCCGGTTCATTCTTGCTGCAACCTGTTCGGAAAGTTTATTAAATACTCCCATTAACTCTCGCTGATTGGAGATATCTCGCGGCAATGTCGTCGAATTCCCAATACTTTTAAAATCATAAACCGAGTCAGGATCCACAGATCTCTTGTCAATGCCGTTGGCTCTCTCTCTAAGTTTTACGCCATTAATCCCAAGTAACGCCTTTACCTGTATTTCATTTGATTTAGCTAAATCTCCGATTGTAGAAATGCCGATCCCTTTGAGTTTATCAGCTGTATTTTTGCCAACACCATGCATCTCTTCAACATCTAATGGCCAGAGGATCTTAGGTACATCACGTTTTCTTAATATAGTAATTCCCATAGGTTTCTTCATATCAGAGGCAGTTTTGGCAAGGAACTTATTAGGAGCAATTCCGATACTACAGGGTAAATCAAGCATTTCAAGGATACGCTTTTGAATCAGCTCAGCAATAAGAGGTGGTGAGCCTACCTCTCGACAGTCGGTTATGTCGACATAGCCCTCGTCAATGGACACAGGTTCAACTAAGCTTGAGAATTGTCTGAGAAGATCAAACATAGCAGCAGAAACGGTTCGATATCTCTCGAAGTTCGGCGTTTTTATGATCAGATCAGGACATAGTTTTTTTGCTTCCCATAGGGGCATCGTCGTTTTGACCCCGAGCTTACGCGCTTCATAGCTACATGTGATAATAATCCCTCGTCGCTCCTCTGGATTCCCAGCAATCGCTAACGGCTTTCCCTTTAATGAAGAATCATAAGCCATTTCAACCGAAGCATAAAAGCTATTCATATCCACATGAAGAATCACTTTTCCGTTTTTAGGATACATTTCGTTTATTTTCACCACGTCCCTAAATAGGTTCGAGCTTATTTTACCATTTCTCAATAAAAAAGACCCACATCACTGCGAGTCATTGCATTCCTATAGGGGTATCGTACCTTTTGCCATTTCTTTAGCGGCTTTTACTGCTTGTTCCTTGGCTTTTGCCATAATTTCAGGAATTTGCTTAGGAAAATGGTCCATGCCTTCTGCTACGATTGTGTCCATAACATCCATCCCTAAGAAGGTAAGAGCCTTTCTTATATATTGGTCGCCCATTTCAAACTCAACCATTGGTCCAGTTGAATAAATGCCTCCACGTGTCTGAATGTGGATCGCCTTTCTATTTGTAAGCAACCCTTTTGGTCCTTCTTCTGTGGTAACAAAGGTTTTATTAATTAAAAACATATTATCCATAAACTCTTTTAAAATTCCTGGTGCACCTAGGTTCCAAATTGGGGTAACAAACACATAATAATCAGCATCAATAAAGCGGTCTGCTAGTGCATGCATCGCCGTAATTTTTTCCCTTTCATCATCAGTAAGCTGGTCGAATGTGTAACCCATAAAAGACAGCTTAGCACGTGCATATAAAAGATCCATATCAATACGCGGGATATCCATATCATATAAGTGCATTCTCTCAATTTCGATTTCCGGTTGTTCTTTTTGGAAGGTTTCTAGAAATACTTCACCAATTTGTGCTCCTTTAGAAAGTCGCACTTCTTTTTTTGGATTGACAGTTATATAGAGTAACTTCGACATAGTAGCATCCCTTTCCATGTTAATAAGCTTAACCTACTCTAATTTTACTTAAAACATCCATGTGCAGGGTTGAACAAACAAAGAAAGTATTGAACAATTTGTGACAAACAAAGAATGAGCATATACCCTAAATAGTACTCCAGGTCCAGGAGCAGTAATTAAAAGGGTAGGAAATTTAAATCAATTAAAGAAGCTGTCGAGTTTTCTCGACAGCCTCAGTGTATCCAAGAGATACTCTTTTTTTTCTTATTGTGCGGCTACTTCTTCAATAATCGCAATCACCATTTCTCCAAGCTTTTCGAGCTCTTCAATCGGCATTTTTTCATTCGTTGTATGGATATCTTCGTATCCAACAGCTAAATTGACAGTCGGAATGCCAAAGCCGGCAATCACATTAGCGTCACTACCGCCTCCACTTTTTAACAGCTCACAGCTGCGACCGATTTTCCCAGCAGCTTTACGCGCAATCTCAACAACCTGATCGCCTTCACCGTATTTAAACCCAGGATACATTACGTCAACCTTAACATCTGCCTTACCACCCATTTGTTCGGCAACGGTTTCAAATGCTTCTTTCATTTTAGCAACTTGGGCTTCCATCTTTTCTGGCACAAGTGAGCGTGCTTCAGCCAGAATTTCAACATAGTCACAAACAATATTCGTTTGGGTTCCACCTTGGAAACGACCGATATTCGCGGTAGTTTCTTCATCGATTCGTCCAAGTGGCATTTTAGCGATTGCCTTAGCAGCAATTGTTATAGCTGAAACCCCTTTTTCCGGTGCGACACCAGCATGAGCTGTTTTCCCATGAATGACCGTCGATACTTTCGCTTGTGTTGGCGCGGCAACGATAATGTTTCCTACCTTCCCATCACTGTCTAAAGCATAGCCATATTTTGCAATTAGGCGGGATGGATCCAAAACCTTCGCCCCAACTAAACCAGACTCTTCACCGACCGTAATAATAAATTGGATTGTTCCATGCGGAATTTGTTGTTCTTTTAAAACTCGTACAGTTTCCAACATAACAGCAAGTCCCGTCTTGTCATCTGCACCAAGGATTGTTGTTCCATCTGTAACAACATATCCATCTTTTATCGAAGGTTTTACGCCACGAGCGGGAACAACAGTATCCATATGAGAAGTGAAATAGATTGGATCTACGCCCTCTTTTGTTCCTTGAAGCGTACAGATTAAATTACCTGCACCATGACCTGTCTGGTCCTTTGTATCATCCTCAAATACTTCAACACCAAGATCTCTAAATTTCTGCTTTAATACCTTAGCAATTTCAGTTTCGTACTTGGTTTCTGAATCGACTTGAACCAACTCAAGAAATTCATTTAACATGCGTTCGTTGTTTATCATTTATGAGACCTCCAAGTTTATGTATATACCATAATAGTATACATTTGTAACTTTCTCCTAAGCAAACTTTCGATTCGAATCGTTACAATGGAATATTCCCATGTTTTTTCTTTGGACGGCTCTCTTTTTTCGAACGCAACATTTCTAATGATTGAATAATTTTAATTCTCGTTTCTCTTGGATCAATTACGTCATCGACCATCCCTCGGCTTGCAGCCACATATGGGTTCGCAAATTTTTCACGATATTCATCAATTTTTTGCTGTCTGGTTGCCTCTGGGTCATCACTATTTTGAATCTCTTTCGCAAAAATAATATTAGCTGCGCCTTGTGGTCCCATCACAGCAATCTCGGCATTTGGCCAAGCAAACACTAGGTCAGCTCCAATCGATTTACTGTTTAAGGCTACATAAGCACCGCCATATGCCTTTCTCAAAATAATAGTCAGCTTTGGAACAGTTGCTTCTGAATAAGCATAAAGAATCTTCGCACCATGACGAATGATTCCACCATGCTCCTGTTTAATTCCTGGGAAAAATCCAGTCACGTCTTCAAAAGTAATGATCGGAATATTGAAAGAGTCACAAAAACGGATAAATCGGGAAGCCTTATCGGAGGAGTCAATATCCAGACCACCTGCCATAAATTTGGGCTGATTGCAAACAAGACCTACCACTTCCCCTTTAACTCTCGCAAGACCAATCACAAGATTTCGCGCAAAGTCCTTTTGAATTTCCATGAAGGAATCAGCATCAACTACCTGCTCAATGACAATTCGGACATCATAGGGTCTGACGGCATCAAATGGTATTAAATCAGTCAGATCAGGTCGATAATCATCCTCATTGTCTACCTCAAGTCTCGGTGGTTTTTCCTCATGACTCTGCGGCAAATAACTGAGTAGTGCACGAACCATTTCTAAAATTTCAGTCTCGGTTTCTGCTCGAAAATGGGCATTACCACTTACGGTGTTGTGTACCTTTGCTCCACCAAGGTCCTCAGCAGAAATTTTTTCACCCGTCACCGTTTCAATTACTTTTGGACCTGTAATAAACATTTGACTTGTTTTTTCAACCATGAAAACAAAGTCTGTAATCGCAGGAGAATAAACAGCACCACCTGCACAAGGCCCCATAATCACAGATATCTGCGGAATGACTCCCGAATAAATAGAATTTCGGTAAAATATCTGTCCATATCCATCTAGAGAAACAACGCCCTCTTGAATCCTTGCTCCACCCGAGTCGTTTAATCCAACAAAAGGTGCTCCATTTTTAGCCGCAAGATCCATCACAGTAGCGATTTTGTGGGCATGCATTTCTCCTAGAGCACCACCAAACACAGTGAAATCCTGAGAGAATAAGTAGATGGGACGGCCATTAACTTTCCCATATCCAGTCACAACACCATCTCCGGGACCTTTTTGGTTTTCTAACCCAAAGTCAACAGAGCGATGCTCAATAAATGGATTGAGTTCAATAAAACTTCCAGGGTCAACTAGCAATTCAATTCTTTCTCTCGCCGTTAGTTTCCCCTTTTCATGTTGCTTCTCAATCCGCTCATCTCCACCGCCCAGTTCAATTTCCCGCCTACGGTCATAAAGATCATTAATTTTTTCATAGATGTCTGTCATACTACTCTTTCAATCCCTTCTTTTCACAGAGTTCAACTAGAACGCCACCTGCGGACTTAGGGTGCATGAATGCGACTGATGCATTGCCCGCTCCTGTTTTTGGCTGATCGTGAATCATCCGAATCCCTTTTTCTTTCATTTCATTAATTCTCTCTTGAATGGAATCAACACCAACAGCCACATGGTGAATTCCTTCGCCCCTTTTTTCAATAAAACGCGCTACCGTACTCTCCTCTGAAGTGGGTTCAAGCAATTCAATTTTGGATTCGCCAATTTTTAAAAAGGCCACCCGAAGCATCTCACTTTCAACCTCTTCAATCCCTAATAAAGGCAATTGCAAGACTTCCGTATAAAAAGGTAGGGCTTGTTCAATGGATTTAACCGCTACACCAATATGGTCAATCTTTTTAATCATCTATTTCCCTCCATTTATGTATAATTGAATTTACTCAATACTCTCTATATTCGCTATAAATCGTCATAATTCCTGCAAAATAAGGAGTTGAACAAACAGTCATTCAGATGTAGTATAGTAAATAGAACGATGAGCTATTTCGAAAGGAGAATGACACTTGGGTAAAAGAAAAACCCGTAAAATCATTATTTATGTCATGCTATTTGCGATGCTAGCCTCCACACTCTTTACGGGGATAGCAGCTTTTCTATAATCTAAAAACCAAAAATACTTACAAAATAAAAAGGACTATTCCGGGAAGAATAGTCCTTTTTGCTATTTAATCGCTCCATATTCGATTGCTAACTGTTGGAAACTCTTATCGGTAGTGATAACCAGTATTTTCGTACCAAGAGGGATATATTCATATAAGGATTCTACTGCTTCATTTTGCAATCGAATACATCCTTGTGAAATGTACTTCCCGATAGAGGAGGGATCATTCGTACCATGGATGCCATATGTACGACCATCAGTATCCCTAGCATTAAAACCAATCCATCGTTTTCCTAATGGATTACGAGGGTCCCCACCAGGTATATCTTTTTTCCTATAATAAGGGTCAACGGCTTTAACCGTAACAGTGAACAAACCTTCAGGCGTCATTTCCCCTGTTTTCCCAGTAGCAGCACCTACAATGGTTTGAACTCGGTTCTCATTAATAAAAGCTACTTCATTTGTTTTTTTATTTATAATAAGAAATGGATCTCCCGGGAGTGGGTTAGCACCTAACGGCCATATTGGTGAAACAACTAAGAGAATGGCGAAGATAAGACCTTTCAACTGAATCACCTGCCTGCTTTTCCCTTAGTTTACTACCTTGCTTGGATTCTGATTCGTTTCCGCTGGAGTTTTTAACCCTTTAAACGAACGTTTTAACAGCAGGTATTGCTCCATTTCCTGAACAAAATGCAAAAGAGCAGCCCTAGCTTCAAACTCTTCCCTTGTTTTTGGGAGTTCCATCCCCTCAAATTCGGTTCTCATCCTGTACAATTTTTCTAGATAATAAACAACAGTATTTCCAGGTTTAACGCCCTTAGAGAGTTGCTCAACAAACTCAGCTATTAAATGACCTTGTTCCACCTGATGAGGAATGGAGGTAATTGATGGAAGCACTCTTTCGATGATTTCGAATTGTTTTTCACGAATCTTAAAATACTGATAATAAAGGTTTTCATTACGCAACAAATTATTCTCGACATCTTGTGAAGCAAGTGCTTTTGCCCTCTCTAACCACTCAGCCGTTTCTGTTAACTCCTCTCCTCCCCAGTCACTCTCGCCCTTTCGTAAAAAAGTAGCAATTTCAGTGAAAATTCTTTTGAAATTTTCTTCAATCTTGATTTGATACTCTTCTAGCTTTGCATCGGAACTAGGCATATATAGATTCATGATTAGCGCAATGCCAATCCCTATCAGAACAATACCGAGTTCGTTTACTAACAAGCTAGCAGTGACCTGTCCGGCGGAGTAAATATGTAGCATGATAACACTGCTAGAAACAATCCCATCTGCTGCCCTAGCCATGACCGCTACTGGAATGAAGACAAGAAGCATAAGTCCAATAACAAGAGGATGGTACCCAATCAGTTCAAAAAACAGTGACGAAAATAGCATTGCAATGAGACAAGCTAGAATACGATCCCAAGAAGCACGTAGTGACCTTTTTTTCGTCACTTTAATACAAAGAATTGTTAATATCCCTGCGGATGTGAAATTATGCAACCCTAGGTATTGAGCTAAAATAATGGAAAGAGCTGTTCCCAATGCAGTTTTAATGGTGCGGTAACCAATTTTAAATTTCATTTGCTTATAATCTCCTAATAAATAAAAAGATGATTTATGCAATCATCTTTTTATTCTACCAGAACTTTTATTGAGTTAAACAAATCCTTAAACTTCTTCACAATATTGTTCGAAAGCAGTTTGTAGCTTTTGAACAACAGCCATTGGGTCATGCCCTTCAATATCATGACGTTCAATCATCGTCACAATTTCACCGTCTTTTAATAGAGCAAAAGATGGCGAGGATGGTGGATAACCAGTGAAAAAGCTGCGTGCTTTTTCAGTTGCTTCTTTATCCTGTCCAGCAAACACCGTAACAAGTTGATCTGGTCGTTTATCATAATGTAGCGCATGTGCTGCTGCAGGACGAGCAATTCCACCTGCACAACCACACACAGAATTGACCATAACTAGTGTTGTCCCTTTTTTCGTAAGAGTTTCTTCCACTTCTTCTGGTGTCGTTAACTCCTTATATCCTGAAGCACCGATTTCTTGACGTGCTTGGCGAACAACATCATTCATAAAAAAATTAAAGTCCATACTCACCAATAATCACTCCTTTTAATAGGTTTATGTTATCAACATATCTATATCATACCAAGATATAGATAATTTTTACAAACACTAAACTTTTTTTCAAAAAAGATGTTTACTTTAGCAAGATTCGGGAATAGTAACATTACAGCTAGATCCATACCCCTAAACTCCCTAGATGAAAGACAGCGCTTGATGCGCTGTCCTTTTTTTGTCTGATTTCTGTTTTCTAGTCGCTTTGTCTTTGAGCGGTGGGCTCATAGACATTTCCTCTCCTGCTTCCTATCGTTTTGTCTTTGAACAGTGGGCTCATAGACATTTTTCTTCTGCTCCCCTGTCTTTTTGTCCTTGAGCGGTGGGCTCATAGACATTTTCCTGCTACTTCCCTGTCTTTTTGTCCTTGAGCGGTGGGCTCATAGACATTCTCTCTCCTTCACCCAGTCGTTTTGTCCTTGAGTAGTGGTCTCATAGACATTTTTCTTCTGCTCCCATGTCTTTTTGTCCTTGAGCGGTGATCTCATAGACATTCTCTCTCCTTCACCCAGTCGTTTTGTCCTTGAGTAGTGGTCTCATAGACATTTTTCTTCTGCTCCCCTGTATTTTTGTCCTTGAGCGGTGGGCTCATAGACATTCTCTCTCCTTCACCCAGTCGTTTTGTCCTTGAGAGGTGGGCTCATAGACATTTCCTCTCCTTCACCCAGTCGTTTTGTCCTTGAGTAGTGGTCTCATAGACATTTTTCTTCTGCTCCCATGTCTTTTTGTCCTTGAGCGGTGGGCTCATAGACATTTCCTCTCCTTCACCCAGACGTTTTGTCCTTGAGTAGTGGTCTCATAGACATTTTTCTTCTGCTCCCCTGTCTTTTTGTCCTTGAGCGGTGATCTCATAGACATTCTCTCTCCTTCACCCAGTCGTTTTGTCCTTGAGAGGTGGGCTCATAGACATTTTCCTGCTACTTCCCTGTCTTTTTGTCCTTGAGCGGTGGGCTCATAGACATTTTCCTTGCTACTCCCAATCGTTTTGTCCATGAACAATGCTGGAATAGAAACACCTATTCAAAAAAAAAACGTGAATCCCATAGGAATTCACGCACATTACTGCTATTACTAGAACAGCTAAATTTTTATAAACTATTCAATAACTAGTCAAAAAAACGTCGTCCCGTAAATATCCGATAGATATCGAAAATCCCGAAACGCTTCGTGCTGTCGATTCCAATAAAACCGAGGAATCTAGCACTGCATTTCATACTAATCTCTTTGATAATAAACATCAAACAGCTCATCCACGGCTGCGGCGACTGGTCTAGTCCCAGAGATCACTTCATTTTCAATTTTAGGGAGGAGACCTTTGATTCTTGCATCATGAAAAAAGCTCATTTGTAACTGATCAACAATCATTGAATGAATCCATTCTCTCATTTGCAGTCGCCTACGATCTGAAAAGACGCCAGAATCTTTTGTCGTTCTTTCAAACGTTAAAATCATATCCCATATTTCAGAGATGCCAGTTTCTTTGAGCGAGGAACACATTAGCGCTTTTGTTTGCCACCCCTTTGTAGCGGGTTGTAGGAAATGGAGGATACGATTGTATTCCCCTTTAGTCTTCTTAGCAACAATTTCATTCGCTCCATCTGCTTTATTGATAATAACTGCATCTGCCAATTCCATTATTCCCTTTTTCATACCTTGAAGCTCATCACCTGCACCAGTTAACACTAGGAGCATAAAGAAATCAACCATATCTCTAACAATGACCTCGCTCTGACCAACACCGACGGTCTCCACTAAAATAACATCAAAACCAGCTGCCTCGCACAAAAGCATCGTTTCTCTCGTCTTTCGGTGAACGCCGCCCAACTTCCCCCCCGATGGAGACGGACGAATAAATGCTTTAGGGTTTCTTGCTAACCTTTCCATCCGGGTTTTATCTCCTAAGATGCTCCCACCCGTCAAACTAGAAGTAGGGTCAACGGCAAGCACCGCAACCTTTAATCCTTTGCTACAGAGATAGCTACCAAAGGCTTCGATAAACGTACTTTTCCCTGCACCTGGTACCCCAGTGATTCCAATTCGGATTGCCCTTCCTGTTTCTGGAAGTAGCCTTTCAAGCATTTTCTGCGCTTCATGGAAATGATGCTCTGAATTACTTTCTACAAGCGTGATGCCACGCGCCAAGGATATTCTGTTTCCTTCAAGGATATCCTCGGCAAGCATCATCGCATCAATATCTCTACGGTTTGTTTTTTTTATAAACCTTCCCATTTAAGGAGTCACTTCCTCATAACCTAACCGTTCGTAAATCGTTTTAATAACCTTTTGGGCTGAAACGGGAATGACGGTCCCTGGGCCAAATATTGCACTTGCTCCTTGGTCGTAAAGGTATTGGTAATCCTTTGCTGGAATGACTCCTCCTACAACAATGACAATATCTTCGCGTCCTAGCTTTTTCAGCTCGTTAACAAGCTGAGGAACGAGTGTTTTGTGGCCTGCCGCTAAAGAGCTAATTCCAATTACATGGACATCGTTTTCCACTGCTTGCATGGCCGTTTCTTCAGGTGTTTGAAACAGTGGGCCAATATCGACATCAAACCCTAGATCGGCAAATGCCGTTGATACCACTTTTGCACCACGATCATGGCCATCCTGACCCATTTTGGCAATTAAGATTCGCGGTCTTCTTCCTTCATTTTCAAGGAACTCATCAGTCATCTGTTTTACTATAGCCATTTCTTCTTCATTGGAATAAGAGGAGCTATAAACCCCCGTGATGGAGCGAATCGTTGCTTTATGCCTTCCAGCAGCTTTCTCAACCGCATCAGAAATTTCACCTAAAGTGGCTCGAACCCTTGCAGCTTGAACAGCAAGTTCTAAAAGGTTGCCTTTCCCAGACTCTGCTGCTTCATACAGTGCTTCTAACGCCTCTTTCACTTTATCTTGGTCCCTAGTTGCCTTTAATTGTTCCAAGCGTTCAATTTGCTTTAGTCGTACGGCAGTGTTATCAATATCTAGAATTTCTAATGGCTCCTCATCAGTTGTTTGATATTGGTTAACCCCAACAATTGTTTCCTTTCCAGAGTCAATTTGTGCCTGACGACGCGCAGCAGCCTCTTCAATTTTCATTTTTGGAAGCCCTGTTTCAATTGCCTTCGCCATTCCACCGAGCTCTTCAATTTCTTCGATATGACTCCAGGCACGCTCAACTAATTCCTTTGTTAGGGTCTCAACATAATAGCTTCCGCCCCATGGATCAATCACATTTGTAATACCGGATTCTTCTTGTAAGAACAACTGGGTGTTACGGGCAATTCGCGCTGAGAAATCTGTTGGCAACGCAATCGCCTCATCAAGTGCATTCGTGTGGAGAGATTGCGTATGCCCCATAGCAGCCGCATGTGCTTCAATAAGAGTGCGTATGACATTATTATAAGGATCCTGTTCGGTTAGACTCCAACCAGACGTTTGCGAATGAGTTCGCAGTGCCATCGATTTGGGATTCTTCGGATCAAAAGATTTCATCATTTTCGCCCAGATTTGGCGAGCTGCCCGCATTTTTGCAACTTCCATAAAATAGTTCATTCCAACAGCCCAGAAAAAGGACAATCTTGGTGCAAAAGAATCAATATCAATACCAGCCTCTAAGCCGGTTCTTACATATTCAAGTCCATCTGCAAGCGTGTAGGCAAGTTCAATATCAGCAGGAGCCCCAGCTTCTTGCATATGATAGCCTGAAATACTAATGCTGTTGAACTTTGGCATATAGTTGGACGTGTATTCAAAAATATCTGCAATAATTTTCATCGACATTTCTGGTGGATAAATGTACGTATTTCTTACCATATATTCTTTTAAAATATCGTTTTGAATGGTTCCAGACAATTTTTCTTGTGAGACTCCCTGTTCTTCAGCCGTTACGATAAAAAAGGCCATTATCGGAAGTACAGCACCATTCATTGTCATTGAAACAGACATCTGATCGAGTGGAATTCCATCGAATAAAATCTTCATATCAAGAATTGAGTCGATCGCTACTCCTGCTTTTCCAACATCCCCAACTACTCGAGGATGATCCGAATCATACCCACGGTGTGTGGCTAAATCAAACGCAACAGATAGACCTTTTTGCCCCATGGCAAGATTGCGCCGGTAGAAAGCATTGCTTTCCTCTGCCGTTGAAAATCCAGCATATTGCCTAACCGTCCATGGCCGATTCACATACATGGTTGGGTAAGGTCCACGCGTATACGGGGGCAAGCCCGGCTTGTCATCTACATGAGACAAGCCCTCAAGATCTTCCTTCGTATACAGTGGCTTCAACTTTATCCCCTCGTTTGTTTCAAAAAGGAGTTCATCAATGGTCTGACCAACTTCTGCCTCTACTTTGCTCTTCCAATCTTCTGAGGAAGAAGGTTTTTCTTCTGCAAAAAGAGAGACTTTGCTAAAATCAGGCTTATTTGGCACCGAGAGCCACCTCCATTTCTTTCAATAAATGAGCAAGAAGTTGATAGTTATTGCTATTTAAATGATAAAACTGTTGAATCCCAGCATCAGAAAATTCTTTCCTCATTGCTGAATCGGGGTTACCCGCAAGGCTAAGCTTCACTTCAGGAAATTTAGATTCTATTTCTTTCACAAGGGTTACACCAATTTCTGCATACTGACTATTGTCGCCACATATGCAGAAATGAGTTAAAATAGACAACCGAATGAATTCAAAGACAGCCTTAGTGTCATATAATTCAACACTTCTTGAGGTTTCAATTCCACCCGCTGACAAAAACCCTTGAATGAAATCGGCACGAGCTTTATGTTTTTTTAATTCTCCAAGACAAATTAAGCCAACAGTTGGATAGGCTCCACTTTTCTCCCCAATTTCCCTTGCTTTATTGCGGAGAATTTCGTAAGGTTCTGCTAGTCTCTTAGTCTCCAACCCTTCGAACTCTGCTGAAGAGGCTATCGTTTTACTTTCCCCTTTAAAACTTGCCTTTTCAGCTACATTTGCATAAACATTCGTACCGATGATGCTTTGTTTCCTCATAAATACATCTTTTTCCCTTTGAACTCTTACATCAGCTATTTTCTTTTGAAGGTTGTTTGCTTTTAATTCCTCAACAATTCCTCCTTGATTGTCAATCTCGAGAAAAAATGCCCAAGCCTCTGTAGCTATTTCTTTAGTCAGTGCTTCAACATAATAGGAGCCACCAGCAGGGTCAGCTACCTTTTCGAGATGAGCTTCTGCTTTTAAAATTAGCTGTGTATTGCGGGCGATTCGCTCAGAAAAGGCAGAACTTTCTCCAGCTGCCTCATCTAGTGTCCCTACACTTAGATACTGCACTCCACCAAGTACAGCAGAAAAAGCTTCATTTCCAGCACGGAGCAAGTTTACGTATGGGTCATAAACTGTTTTCGTTAATTGCGAAGTTTCTGCTGAAATCACCATTTTACGTGACCCCTCATCAGCTCCATAGGCTTCCATTGCCTTATCCCATAGAATCCTTGCAGCTCTAAGCTTAGCTGTTTCCATGAAAAAGTTTGCACCAACTGCAAAATGAAAGACGATTTTTTTAAGCGCTTTCTCTAGTTCCCACCCGTTATCTAACAGCTTTTGGACATAGTAAATACCTGTCGCAAGTGCAATCCCCACTTCCTGAACGGCATTGGCCCCACTATTTTGATAAAGAGCTGTATCAACAAGGATGGTTTTAACATTTGGCATTGAGGAATCAGCTTCCTTAACACTTTCAAGCCATTGATTAAAAGTTTCTTTTTCCCCTTGATTAAAACTTCCTTTTGTTGCTGCCTCTGCAATAGGGTCAGAACCAATAAAACCAGTCATCTTACCTGTTTCACTTTGTTGTTCCAAAACCACCTTCATAAACGGAATAAAAAATTCTTTTGTATGAATACTCATTGTCCCTAGCGCTGAAAATTCTTTGAGTAGTTTTTTTAAGCAGTCCTTATCCGAAAACACTTCCTCTGTTACGTCAAATGCTAGCGCATTCTGCCCAGCTGAAAAAGCCAATCCCGATTTTTCTATTAACTGATCTAGCGTTTTATAAGGTAATTTATTCGCAATATGCCAGCTATTCAGTTTGTAACCAACTCTTTCAATTCCTCGACTATAGTTCGACTCTCCTGGATATTGGGATAAACCGTTTGGGTCCAGGTCCTCCTTTGTATAGAGGGGCTTAATTTGAATCTTCTCATATGTAGATTTGTAAAGGTTTTCAATACTTTTGCCTTTCAAAGACTCTTCTGCTTTTTTTGCCCAGTCATTATTGTCACTAATTGGGAAAGTTATTTCTTTCATATTCTCTAGTTTCATAAGAGCTACTGCCCCTAAAAAGGACAGTATTTCCTCCTCTCTTTTATGGGAGTAATAAATAAAAAAATTCTAACTATTCTTCATTCCATTTTAGTATACATAAGGAGAACTGGCAATAAAGCTATTCTTCTTGTCATGGTATATGTTTATTTCCACATCAGTCACCCTATCATCATAATAATTACCATAGAAATAAAAAAAGCATTACCTTCACAACAGCTTATAAAAGGAATCTACTCCTCTTACACGCTCTTGTGAAATGCAATGCTTTACAGGCCCTAATAGATTGGTGTCTTATCTTTTGAGGTGCCTTCTAGAATCTCTTTTATCCGCTGAAGGAAACGTCCACAAACTAGCCCATCTAGAATCCGGTGATCAAGGGACATACAGAGGTTAACCATGTCTCTGACAGCAATCATTCCATTGTTAACCACGACTGGCCGTTTAACGATTGATTCCACCTGCAAAATCGCAGCTTGTGGGTAATTAATAATCCCCATTGACTGAACAGAACCAAAAGAACCTGTGTTGTTAACGGTAAACGTTCCACCTTGCATATCTTCAGAACGAAGTTTTCCGGATCGGACCTTTTCAGCGAGTTCTGTAATTTCGCGAGCAATCCCTTTAATTGTTTTCTCATCTGCATTCTTGATAACTGGAACAAACAGAGCATCATCGGTTGCTACGGCAATAGAGATATTAATGGCTCGCTTCTGAATAATTTTATCCCCAGCCCACATCGAATTTATTTCTGGGAACTCTTTCAACGCCTGAGCCGCTGCTTTAACAAAAAAAGCAAAGAAAGTCAGGTTAAAACCTTCCTTTTGTTTAAAGGAATCCTTTAAACTATTACGATATTCTACTAGGTTTGTTACATCTACCTCCACCATCGTCCATGCATGCGGAACCTCTTGTTTACTTCTAGTCATGTTTGTCGCAATAGCCTTCCTGATTCCTGTAACCGGTATTTCGATATCTCCAGCGCCAACTGGACTAGAGTGTGTTTTAAGTGGTGCTGGAGTTGGAGGTGTCGATTTAGATTTTTCCACCTTATCGGTCTGAGAAACCGTTTCAAGTTCTTGTATGGATTCACCCTGTGGATGTTTAGGAATAGTACCAGATTCAATGACTTTCATTAAATCTTTCCTCGTAATTCTCCCTCCTGCTCCACTTCCAGAAACAAGAGAAAGATTGATTCCATGTTCTTGAGAAAGTTTAAGAACAGCCGGTGAGTACCTTCCACTGTTTACACCCTTATGAATATTCCTATTTGTTTCATTTACAGTTGGAACTTCTGTTTTTTCTTCAACAGTCTCTATGTCCTCTGTTTCACTATTTCCATTGCTACTACCTTCTACTTCTATCAATAAAATAACTTCACCAATAGACAATGTATCTCCTTCGCTCGCGATTAACTCTTTAATCGTACCCGAAAAGGAGGAAGGAATCTCCGCATTTACTTTATCTGTCATGACCTCAGCTAATGGGTCATATTTTTTTACTTTGTCACCTGGTCCAACAAGCCATTTACTAATTGTACCTTCCGTAACACTTTCCCCGAGCTGAGGCATTGTGATTTGTTCAACTGCCAATGGATTTGTCCTCCTCACTATCAGAATTCTGCAAGTTCTCTCATTGCTTTTTCAACTTTATCAGGGTTAACCATAAAGAACTTTTCCATAGTTGGTGCATACGGCATAGCCGGAACATCTGGTCCTGCTAGACGCTTAATTGGAGCATCCAATTCAAACAAGCAATTTTCGGCAATAATCGCAGAAACCTCGCTCATAATGCTTCCTTCTTTATTATCTTCTGTTAAAAGGAGGACCTTTCCTGTCTTTGAAGCAGCCTCAATAATGGCCTCTTTATCCAAAGGATAAACCGTCCGTAGGTCAAGAATATGGGCTGAAATCCCATCCTTTGCTAGCCTTTCAGCAGCTTGTAGGGCAAAGTGAACACATAATCCGTACGTGATAACGGTAAGATCCTCCCCTTTTCGTTTTACATCTGCCTCTCCAATTGGAAGAACATAATCGTCACTTGGTACTTCGCCTTTAATTAGGCGGTAAGCTCGCTTATGTTCAAAGAACAATACAGGATCATCGTCACGAATCGCTGCCTTCAATAATCCCTTAACATCATAAGGTGTTGATGGCATAACAATTTTTAATCCTGGCTGATTGGCGAACACTGCTTCTACCGACTGAGAATGATACAATGCACCATGGATTCCTCCACCATAAGGAGCTCGAATCACCATTGGACAATTCCAGTCATTATTAGACCGGTAACGAATTCTCGCAGCTTCTGAGATGATTTGGTTAACCGCAGGCATGATAAAATCAGCAAATTGCATCTCTGCTATTGGTCTCATTCCATACATCGCAGCCCCTATTCCGACACCTGCAATAGCTGATTCCGCTAAAGGAGTGTCAATGACACGTTGTTCCCCAAATTTTTCATAAAGTCCGGCAGTGGCCTTAAACACTCCACCCTTTTTTCCTACATCTTCTCCGAGGACAAAAACTTTCGAATCTCTCTCCATTTCTTCTCGAATTGCCTGTGTAACTGCTTCTATATAAGAAATGACCGCCATAATCGTTCCCCCTTACTCTTCAGCGTAAACATACTTTAATGCTTGCTCTGGATCCGCATACGGTGCACTTTCCGCATAATCTGTCGCCTCATTAACCTGGTTCATTACTTTATCATTGATTTCTTTTTCCTTCTCATCATCGAGTACACCAGTCTCTTTTAAATAAGCTGCAAAGGTGATGATTGGGTCCTTCGTTTTTGCCTGGGCCACTTCATCTGGTGCACGATAACTCCGGTCATCATCGTCGGAGGAATGAGGGGTTAATCGATAGGAAATCGTTTCAATTAATGTAGGGCCTTCGCCTCTCCGTCCCCGTTCAGCAGCCTCTTTCACAGCCTTATAGACCTCAAGAGGGTCATTCCCATCAACTGTAAAGCCCGGCATTCCATAACCAATGGCACGATCAGACACCTTTTCACATGCTAGTTGCTTTTCAAGCGGCACCGAAATGGCATATTTATTGTTTTCACACATGAAAATAACGGGTAATTTATGCACACCAGCAAAGTTTGCTCCCTCATGAAAATCTCCCTGGTTGGATGAGCCTTCGCCAAAACTTGTATAAGCGACTAGATTCTCACCCTGCATTTTGCCTGCTAGCGCAACACCAACAGCATGAGGAACCTGCGTGGTTACCGGGGAAGATCCAGTAACGATTCGATTCTTTTTCTGACCAAAATGGCCAGGCATTTGGCGTCCTCCTGAGTTAGGATCTTCTGCTTTCGCAAACCCTGATAACATGATTTCTTTAGGAGTCATACCAAAGGTTAAAACAACACCAAGATCTCGATAATAAGGAAGAACATAATCTTTTTCCCGGTCAAGCGCAAAAGCTGCACCAATCTGTGCGGCTTCCTGACCTTGACAGGAAATCACAAAGGGAATTTTTCCTGCACGGTTTAAAAGCCACATACGCTCATCAATCCGACGTGCTAAGAGCATTGTTTCATACATTCCCAACACCTGGTCATCACTTAAACCAAGCACCTGATGACGGTTATCAACCATTCTTTATACCTCCTTGAAATATCAGTCCTTTTTCTGTCCACATAGAGTGGAACTTACGCATGAATCGCTTTTCCATCTACTGCTAAGGCCGCCTCGCCAATTGCTTCAGATAGTGTAGGATGTGGGTGAATCGTCTTTGCGATTTCCCAAGGGGTAGCATCTAAAACCTTTGCAAGTCCTGCTTCTGAAATCATATCTGTAACATGAGGTCCAATCATATGTACCCCAAGAAGATCATCTGTATCTTCATCAGCCACAATCTTTATAAATCCATCTGACTCTCCATACACGAGTGCCTTTCCAATCGCTCTAAATGAGAATTTTCCTGTTTTCACCTGAAAGCCTTTTTCCTTTGCTTCTTCTTCCGTTAACCCTACACTTGAGGCTTCAGGGGAACTGTATATACATTTTGGTACAAGCGAATAATCTATTGGTTCGGGATTCTTTCCTGCAATATGTTCAACTGCACATATCCCCTCATGTGATGCAACATGCGCTAATTGTAACCCCCCTATGCAATCGCCAACCGCATAAATATGAGACTCTTTTGTTTGGTAAAATTCATTTGTTACAATCGTGCCTCTCTCGACTTGGATATCGGTATTTTCCAGACCAATTCCCTCGACATTTGCCTGTCGTCCTACTGATACCAATAATTTTTCTGCACGAAACTCCTTCTTACCACTAGAAAGTTCTGCACTAATTCTCACATCATTTTCTTTCTGAAGAGTTTCTGGCAGCACCTTCGCACCAGTTATAATTTTTATTCCCTTTTTCTTCAATAAACGTTGCATTTCACGTGAGATTTCTTTATCTTCTGTTGGGAGAATGCGGTCTGCGTATTCAATCACCGTAACTTCAACACCAAAGTCACACATCATCGATGCCCATTCAATCCCGATCACTCCTCCGCCAACGATTAAAATCGATATAGGTAGTTGCTCAAGAACTAATGCCTCATCAGAGGTAAGGATAAATTCCCCATCTACCTCAAGACCAGGCAGCGTCCTCGGTCTTGAACCTGTTGCGATGATGACGTTTTTAGGGATAAGCATCTCATTATCCTGACCATTATTCATTTCAACGGATATTGTTCCGGGCATAGGTGAGAAAATGGATGGCCCTAGGATCCTTCCCATTCCTTGATACACATCGATTTTCCCTTGTTTCATCAGATGCTGTACACCTTTATGCAATTGTTCAACAATTCGATTCTTCCGCTCCTGAACTTTATTAAATTGTACTTTAACTTCGCCAGTAATAACCCCAAACTCTTCACTATTTTTCGCTGTTGAAAATACTTCTGCACTTCGTAACAGAGCCTTACTCGGGATACACCCTTGATGAAGACAAGTACCGCCTAGTTTTCCTTTTTCCACAATTGCTGTTTTCAGCCCAAGCTGTGAAGCCCTGATTGCTGCAACATAACCGCCCGTGCCACCACCTAAAACTACTAAGTCATATTCTTCGGCCATAATGTCCTCCTATTAAAAAGCATTTGATTCTAACCCTGGGTACTCTTTCTCGTCCTCTTCTCCACGCAACACCCGTAATGCCCCTTCTGCAAGTGCTTTTAATTCGTTTTCACCAGGATGAACAATCACATCAGCAATCCAATTCACTCGTTCGGAAATTTCATTTACAAACTTATGAGCAAAAGCAAGCCCTCCTGTTAAAACGATTGCATCAACTTTGCCATAGAGAACTGCACTTTTAGCACCAATTTCCTTTGCAACCTGATAAGCCATGGCTGAATATACGAGTCTCGCTTTTTCATTGCCCTTTCCAATCATTTGTTCAACCTTAAGAGCGTCGTTTGTCCCTAGGTAACCTACAAGTCCACCTTGCCCAACTATCTTCTTCTGAATTTCATCTCGATAAAATTCACCGGAATAGCAAAGGTTTACAAGGTCTCCCGCTGGGACTGTACCCGCTCTTTCAGGACTGAAAGGTCCGTCTCCATTAAGCCCGTTGTTCACATCAATGACTCGACCATCTTTATGAACACCAACCGTAATTCCACCGCCCAAGTGGGCAACGATGAGATTTAGTTCTTCATATTTCCTTCCTAATTCACTAGCGACACGACGTGCGACAGCCTTTTGATTTAGCGCGTGAAAAATACTTTTTCGTTTTATCAAGGAGAAACCGGAGACCCTTGCAATTTCATCTAGTTCGTCTACGACGACCGGATCAACGATATAAGAGGGAATATTTAAAGCGCTCGCAATTTCGTAAGCCAGAATCCCTCCTAAATTGGAGGCATGCTGTCCAGAGTACCCCATTTTTAAGTCCGCTAACATGGCTTCATTTACAACATATGTTCCACCTTGTATGGGACGCAGGAGACCCCCGCGTCCACACACAGCATTTAACTTAGAAACATTAATCCCTTGAGTATCGAGAGTTTCTAGTATTGTAGCTTTACGAAATTCATATTGGTCAATGATGGTTTCAAACGAGTCTAAAGTCTCTCGACCATGACGAATACATTGTTCAAAAAGCGGGACTTCATTCGAATATACTCCGATTTTTGTAGATGTTGACCCGGGATTAATGGCAAGGATACGATACTCCATATGGTGCAATTTATTAAACCTCCAGTTAAATTAAACAAGCGAAGCTATGTCTATTTACTAACAAATATAGATGTTACTTATAAACTTTTAAGTTAAATCTAACGTCGACTTAAAATGTGGTGCCCATTTTGCAAGAACTGACTGCGGGAGTTTCGCATTCTTTCAATTCGTTCCTCTGCCATTCTGTCTGCTGCCATGTAAGTCGGGATCTGGTCTCGCTTAGCAATTCCAATTACTTTTTCTATATTTGTGTATATCTGCTCTACTTTTTTTAGCGCGCGTTCTTGATTATACCCGTAGAGTTCATCCGCTACATTGATTACTCCACCAGCATTGATCACATAATCAGGAGCATAAACAATCCCCATCTCATGAATAATATCACCATGCTTTGTATCCTTAAGCTGATTATTAGCGGCACCAGCAATAACCTTCGCTTTGAACTGTGGAATCGTCTCGTCATTGATTACCGCACCAAGTGCACATGGAGCATAGATATCACATTCAACACTATAAATTTCATCTGGATTTACAACTTTTGCACCGAACTCCTCGGCCGCCCTCTGTACAGCTTCTTTATTTATATCGGTTACAATGAGCTGTGCACCTTCCTCATGTAAATGACGACATAGATTATATGCAACATTCCCTACACCCTGTACCGCAATCACTTTGCCTTCTAGACTATCGGTTCCGAAAGCCTCCTTTGCAGCTGCCTTCATTCCGCGATAAACACCATAGGCTGTTACTGGGGACGGATTTCCCGAGGACCCGAATGCTGGGGATATTCCCGTCACATAGTCTGTTTCCTCGTGAATCAAATCCATATCCGCAACGGTCGTACCGACATCTTCAGCCGTAATATAGCGGCCATTTAGACCTTGAATGTAACGCCCAAAAGCTCGGAACATTTCTTCATTTTTATCCTTCCGCGGATCACCAATAATGACTGTTTTTCCGCCACCGAGATTTAATCCCGCAGCAGCATTTTTATACGTCATTCCTTTTGCTAAACGAAGGGCATCTTCGATTGCTGCTTCTTCTGTAGCATAGGTCCACATCCTGGTCCCTCCAAGAGCAGGACCTAAGGTTGTATCATGAATGGCAATAATCGCTTTCAAACCAGACTGTTTATCCTGACAAAATACTAATTGCTCATAATCATACTGTTCAAGGTAAGTAAAGATTTCCATATTGAATTCCTCCCCAGATTATCTTATATCATTCATACTAGTAATAGATTCTATAGCAAGCGCAAGTGAATACAGCTTACTTTCTGCTGAGTCCGCCCTTGACGTTAAAACAATGGGCGCAGCTGCACCAGCTAACACTGCTCCCACTTTAGCGTTTGCAAAGTAAACGAGAGACTTATACAAAACATTTCCTACTTCAATTGCAGGGACTAAAAGAATATCCGCATCTCCCGCTACCTCGCCTTTTACACCCTTATGTTCTGCAGCTATGGCTGAAATCGCGTTATCGAGTGCAAGCGGGCCATCCACGATACAATTTTCAATCTGTCCTCGTCTATTCATTTGGGTTAAAACAGCTGCATCAAGGGTTGCACTCATGGCTGGATTAACCAACTCAAGTGCAGCTAGTGGCGCAACCTTTGGCATTGTAATCCCTAATGCGTTTGCAACTGATACCGCATTCCGAATAATTTCTGCTTTTTGTTCGAGGTCAGGCGCTATATTCATGGCCGCATCCGTCAAAAAGATCCATTTTTTAAAATGAGGCAATTCAAATACTGCAACATGTGATAGAACTCCCCCTGCCCTTAATCCATACTCCTTATTTAAAACCGCTTTCAAAATAATCGAAGTCGAAAGATTTCCCTTCATTAACACCCGTGCTTTTTTATCATGAACAGATTTAACCGCAAAGAATGCTGCTTCTTCATCTGATTCTGTATGAATTATTTCAATTCCCGGATGTTGAATTAAACTTGGGTAAACATCTTCAATAATTCTTTCAACTTCAGGTCTGTTTCCAAACAAGAGAAAGTCTGCCATTCCTACTTCGATAGCCTTCGATACAGTTTCCAATATGTCAGGGGCTGCAGCTGCAGCGATTGCAATTGTCTGTTTGCTTTTTTTGGTTGCTTTTTCAATAAGTTGATCAAAATCCATTTAACCTGTTTCAACCCTTTCCCAACTGTGCCGAACCTCAATATCCCTATTGCAAGAAGCGTGCCAAATGTATTGAACCGTAAAGTCAGAAACTTAAAGAGTAAATTCCTGCAATTTCCTTCGTGGTGTGCAATATATTGCATGCTACATTATTCATACCCAAACTTTTCTAATTTGTAATATAGACTTCTCACAGAGATACCAAGGCACTTTGCGGCCAGTGTTTTATTGCCATTCACCTTTACGAGCGTCTCCTTAATAATATTCATTTCATATTTGTGCAATTGGTTTGCAAGTGTTTCCACCTGAATAGAATCGGTCGAGAAATCTTCATTGATTTCTATTTGACCTCCAACAAATTCAGGGAGGTGGTATTCTTGAATTTCAAGCTCATGGTAGTTCATAAAAATAATCGCTCTTCCTAAAACATTTTCTAATTCCCGAACATTCCCTGGCCAGCTATAACTTAATAATTTCCTAGTCGCACTGATAGAGACCTTCTCAATATTTCTTCCATAATCTTGGTTGATTTTATGAATAAGTCGATCACATAAAAGGGGAATATCCTCTTTTCTCATCCGTAGTGGCGGAATATGGATTGGCATTCGATTTAGTCGATAATACAGATCCTCTCTAAATGTTCCATTCGCGATTGCCTTTTCTAAATTAATATTCGTCGCTGCAATTACACGAACATTAATCGGAATTGCTTTTGTGCCCCCAACTCGAACAATTTCTTTTTCCTGTAGAACACGGAGCAGCTTGGCTTGTGTATTCGCAGGAAGTTCCCCGATTTCATCTAAAAAAATACTACCGTTATTTGCTTCTTCAAAGAATCCGCGTTTCCCGCCACGTTTAGCCCCCGAAAATGCTCCTTCTTCATAGCCAAATAATTCACTTTCAAGGAGTGATTCAGTAATAGCTGCACAGTTAACTCTGATAAATTTATTAAACTTACGATCACTCTCATTATGTATAGCATGAGCGAAAAGCTCCTTACCTGTTCCAGATTCCCCTCTAAGAAGGACGGTAGCGGGTGTTTTCGCACCAAGGCGCGCTTGTTCAATCGCAAGATTCATTTCTTCCGAATTCCCTATAATATCTTCAAATGTATATTTCGCCTCTAGTGTTCGAATGATTTGTCTTGCCTTAATTAACTCACGGTTCAAGCTTTGGATTTCGGACATGTCATGGATTACCCCGACACTTCCTTTTAATTTTCCATCAACAATGATTGGTGCTACATTAACAATTACTTCTTTTCGGTTTGGGCCCACCCGCATCGCAACACCTCGAACAGGCCTTCTGGTTTCAAGGACCTTCATATGCATGCTTTCACCCTCATATATATCAGCTGTAGCAGGCTTTCCAATCACTTCCTCTTCTGTCAAACCAGTAATTCGACTATAAGCACGGTTTATCATAATTCCTCTGCCATTTTCATCCACAACTGAAATTGCCTCATCACTTGATTGAATGATTGCTTCTAGCATCGTTTGAATTTCTTTTAGATTCGTGATCTCACCAGCAAGACGAACAACTTCCGTGATTTCTTTAAATACAGCAAACGAACCAATTACACGGTCATGTTCATCAATCATCGGAATACGGGTAGTGATTACTTTTAGTCCATTCTCTAAAGTTAATTCCTGGTTGGTTTCAATTCTTTTTGTTTTCATGATGTAGGGAAGACGGCTACTAGGAATCACATCATGTATATGTTTTCCTATGACCTCCTCAGGGGATATACCGATTATTTTCGCAGCACTTCGGTTAAAGAGGGTAACCTCTGCAGCTGCATTCACCACAATCATTCCATCGCCACTTGAATTAAAGATAAGGTCATGTTTATAGGTTTCATTTTTAAGTTGGTGAATTAACTCTTCCCTTTCTTCCATTAAAGTAGAAATCATATAGGCAACACCACCAGGCACAACAATGGTATCTTTTCCTCGAGCCTCATTTATACTCTTAAATACTTCTATATCCCCAGTGACCTCTATTACTAAGTCAATCGTATCTGTTAAAAAGTCTTGCCAATTTGCACCAGTGGGAATCCCCAATTCTTTCGCACGCCGTATACCTGGGGCATTGGCGTTACGATCAATGACAGCAATTATTCGAGCGGTTTGCTGTAACATTCCTAATATCGCAAGACCACCTTTTCCTGCACCTACAATTAAAATTTGCTGCATATTCCCTCCCCCTCTACTGAGAATACTTTTGCACACAAGTAAATATACACGTGCAATATTCTGCACATACCCATTCTAATCTTATTTCAATCCCTTGACAAATTTCTTCAATGTTTTATGATACTTTTGAAGGTAATACTTAATTTGAAGGGAATTACTATGGTCAGAATTATTGCACTTATTATAATGATAATACCTGGGGCACTCGCAGCCTACGGGGTTAAACTTATGCGTGATATGGTGTTTGGCATTTTACAACCCCCTTTTTCTATTCTTTGGCTCCAATTCTTAATTGGACTTTTCCTATTTTTAGCTGGACTAGCTTTTATCGCTGGGTTCATCTTACGGCGTGACCGAAAAAGGAATAAAGTACAAGCAAGATTTCGTATTCCAACTGGAACGGACACAACAAAAGGTCGTGACGAATAAGTCACGACCTTTTGTTTATTTCCATTCTTTTTTTTACCCCTTTTAATGGATCATCTGTAATCATTGCGGAGCACCCAACTTTTATTAACCTCTCCATTTCAGATTCTTTATTCACTGTATAAGGGCGAACAGCAATACCTGAATCTATTGCCTGTTTAATGATTTGGTCTGGTGCTGCACGGTAATGTGGGTGAAAGCCTCTAGAGCGAATTGATTTTGCATAAATCCATGGCATATAAAGACCTTCTGCTAATAATGGAGCTGTTTCAATTTCAGGTGCTAAGCTCGTCGTATGAACCACACTATAATGGTTAAAAGACGATATAATAATTCGACTTTCAAGCTGATAGTGCCTAATGAGAGCGATTACTTTGTCTTCCATTCCTTTATAAGGAAATAAGCCATTTTTAAACTCAACATTGCACACCATTGAATTTCCCATTAACCATTCAAAAACTTCTTCTAATAATGGAATCCTTTCTTTCTTGGATAATGATTTATTCTGATGCCCAGCATCAAGCTTCCTTAGTTCCTGTGCAGTAAAGTCTTTAACAAAGCCATTCCCATCTGTTGTTCGATTTACCTTTTCATCATGGATGACTACTAGTTCACCATCTTTTGTCATCTGTACGTCTAGTTCCAATCCATCCGCTCCCACTTTTTCTGCCTCAACAAAAGCAAGCATAGTGTTTTCTGGATAGAGAGATGAATATCCACGATGGGCTAGAATAAGCGTCAAAAAACCACATCCTTAAAAAGAAATATCCAAAAGCTAAGGAAAATAAAGAAACATCCTTCTATCGCTAATTAGAGAAGGATGTTTTTTATATTCCATCATACGGAAATTAATTTAAATTTATTCCTCGCCCTCTCAGGAAGCCTTATGCTCTAAGCGAAGTTTGTCTGCAACCATTGCAATGAATTCGCTATTGGTTGGTTTTGCTTTAGACATACTGACCGTATATCCGAACAAAGAAGAAATCGATTCGATATTTCCTCTACTCCATGCCACTTCAATCGCATGACGAATCGCGCGCTCAACACGACTAGCCGTAGTATTGTACTTCTTTGCAATGTCAGGATATAGAACCTTTGTGATTGACCCAAGTAACTCAATATCATTAAAAACCATAGAAATTGCTTCTCGTAAATATAGGTACCCTTTAATGTGTGCCGGAACACCTATTTCATGAATAATGCTTGTAATGCTTGCATCTAAATTTTTCGGTTTTTGCTCTGGAGCTGCTTTATAGGTAGTTAGTGGCTTCCGTGAAGCCCCTTTTGCTTTACCGCTAACCTGACGAATATGATTCCCTAAGTTTTCCATATCAAATGGCTTTAAGATAAAATAAGATGCACCTAGTTCCACGGCGTTTTTCGTAACATCTTCCTGTCCAAAAGCAGTTAGCATAATAACATGCAAATTGTTTCTTCCCATCTCACGAAGCTTTTCAAGAACGGCTAAACCATCAAGATGAGGCATAATGATATCCAAAAGCAAAACATCAGGGTCCGTATCCCCCAACATTTCTAGGCAATCTTGCCCATTATGAGCTACACCTACAACTTCCATATCTTCTTGGGAAGAAATGTACTCTTCCAACAGTCCTACTAATTCCCGATTATCGTCAACGACGCAAACTTTTATTTTATTCACTTCCAAGGTTCCTCCTCTGTCCCGAATGTTCTCTCGTCTGTCCTATTAACTATTCTAAATGACTAATTCGACAATGCAACAGGAAATCCTTTTATTTTTTATATTTTCTTAAAAAAGGAAGTTTTTCTAGCATATGCTCTTATTTACTCTTTATTTCGACTTATTTCGCTTATTGACAAATATTTCAACGTAATTTTGTCGAATAATCTTTCCCTTTTCCCATAAAAAGCGCCCTGCCCCATTAGGACAAGGCGCTAACCCATGTTTATTTTACCTGTTTCTTCTTACATAGTCACTATCTTTTATCACTTTAACTCGCATTTTCACGAGGTTTTTCATAAATATTAATTCCTGCTTCATTCAACATCCATTCAATGTGTACCCCGTATCCACTTGTTGGGTCGTTAACGAATACATGGGTGACAGCCCCAATAACCTTTCCATCTTGGATAATTGGGCTACCGCTCATCCCTTGAACAATGCCTCCTGTTTTAGCTAAAAGCTTAGGGTCGGTTACTTTAATAACCATTCCCTTAGTAGCAGGAAACTTTTGCGGAATCGTGCTTACAATTTCTATGTCAAAAAGGTTAACCTTATCGTTTTCAACTACTGTTAAAATTTGCGCAGGGCCTTCCTTCACTTGATGCGAAAGAGCGATTGGCATCGGTTTATCGAGGATGCCATTCTGAATATCTTCATTCAGTTCCCCAAATATCCCATAAGGACTATTTCGTGTAATGTTTCCAATTACTTTGCGATCAGATGAAAAGCGAGCAAGTTTTTCACCTGGATCTCCATTTGCACCTTTTTCAATCGATGTCACCGTTGAACGAACGATTTGTCCATCTTCAACAACGATTGGCTTTTTTGTGTCCATATCGGAAATAACATGTCCCAATGCACCATATTTGTGTGAATCAGGGTGGTAGAACGTCATTGTCCCAATCCCTGCAGCAGAATCACGAATGTAAAGCCCCAGCTTATACGTATTCTCATGTTCATCCTTTTTCGGTTCTAGAGTGGTCTCAATCTTTTCTGTTTCTCTCTTAATCACGACTTTCATTGGCTTGCCGGTATTCCCTGCTTCTTGAACAAACGGACCAACATCGGCCATTTTTTCAATTCGCTTTCCATTTATTTCGGTAATGATATCACCGACTTCAATTCCAGCGGTTTCACCAGGCGATACTTTTCCTTCAATCGTTTGTACCTGATGATGTCCTACTACTAGAACGCCTACTGTATTCAGTTTAACGCCAATGGACTGTCCCCCTGGCATTACCCTGAAATCCTTCAATACATTAACATCCACCTTTTTAATTGGCAGACCTGCAAGTTCAAGTACTAATTCATCTTTACCTGGATCCCCTGCTTTGATTGAGATTGAATCATTATCCTGCTCAGTATTAATTTGTTTACTATTTGAATCAACACTTGCCGAGGCGGGGAGGGAGTTGGTAAGAGCGAACTCCTGACCTTCAAATAAAGTAATTTCTTTAGGGATTGAAATGTAATCCTGTACAGGTTTCGAAAAACCCAAAACAATTAATGAAACAAGGAGAATTCCACCAATAACTCTTCTGAGAAATTCTTTTTTCAATCTTTTCACTCTCCTCGCTTCTAGTTCACACACATCTTATGGCTACAGTTTTAATTTTGCCTTGACGGCTATCATTTATAACCGGAAGAAAATAAAAAAGCTATCCAATAATTGATAGCTTTCATTTTGCGGTCTTCATGTATTGAGCCATATTAAGCAATTCTTCTGCATGTTGCCTCGTTAAATCCGTGATTTCAACACCAGAAATCATCCTACCAATTTCACGAATTTTTTCTTTATCTGTCAGAGGTGCCACAGACGTCCTAGTGCGCCCATCTTGAATTTCCTTATTAATATATAAATGTGTATCAGACATCGCGGCGACTTGAGGCAAATGCGAAATACATAAAACCTGCGAATTTTTTGCCACTTTATAAATTTTTTCGGCAATTGCTTGAGCAACTCTTCCACTTACACCTGTATCCACTTCATCAAAAATAATCGAAGTGACTCCCTGATGTTTTGAAAAAATGCTTTTTAACGCCAACATAATCCTCGATAATTCCCCACCAGAGGCAATTTTAGACAATGGTTTTAATGGCTCACCAGGGTTTGTGGAGATATAAAATTCTACCTTGTCCCCACCATTTCTCATAAATTGATTCCCGTTTTCAGTTTTCACTTCAAATACAGTCTTTTCCATATAGAGCTCTTTTAATTCCTGATGGATAAGGCTGGTTAGTTCTTTCGCCCACTTCGCCCTTGCTTTGTGAAGATTTAATGCTTCTATTTCTAAGTCCTTTTTTAAAGAAGCTAGTTCCTTTTCCATTTGGCCTATGTGAACTTCTTTATTTTGAAGGGTTTCAATTTCCCCCTCAATTCGTGCTGCATATTCCAAGATATCGGAAATGGTTGGTCCATATTTCCTCTTTAACTGATTTATTTCAGTCAGTCTGTCCTCAATATCGTTTAACCTTTGAGGATCAAATTCTAGTATATCCAATTCACTGCTTAATACCCTGGCTGCGTCCTCTAGAATATAGAAACAATTGGTAACAGACTCATGTAACTCCTTATACTCTGGATTAATATCCGCCGCATTTTCCAGATGATCCATTACCATCCCAATCCAATCAAGACCTCTTTGATCTCCTTTTAATGCAGTATAGCCTGATTGAATACTTTCAAAGATTTTTTCGAAGTTGTTCAGTTTCCTTTTTTCTTCTGCTAATTCTTCATCCTCATTCAGCTTTAATTCCGCAGACTGAATCTCTTCATATTGAAATTGTATTAGATCAAGACGATGAGCGATTTGTTGCTCATTTTCACTAAGGTTTTTTAACTTTTTCAGGGTGTGTTCATAAGACTTAAAAACCGCTTGATATTCGGATAAAGCTGGATAAATATCCTTTGCACCAAATTGATCTAACAAATTGATATGTTTTGTTTCATCCATTAGTTCCTGGTGTTCATGCTGACCATGAATGTCAATTAGGGTTGAGCCAATTTCACGCAATACTGCAATTGTTACTAACTTCCCGTTAACTCTACAGATACTTTTTCCGCTTTTAGAGATATCTCTGCGTAATACAATCATTCCATCTTCAACTTCAATCCCAAATTCCTTTCCTTTGGCATAGCAAGGGTGGGATTCTGAATCAAGAAAAAATAAACCTTCTATTTCAGCTTTATCTTCCCCATGACGGACAAACTCCGCTGAACCGCGCCCTCCAACGAGGAGGTGGACTGCGTCAATAATGATTGACTTCCCTGCACCAGTTTCTCCTGTCAAAACCGTTAATCCCTTTTGAAAAGAAACAGAGAGGGACTCAATAATAGCAAAATTTCTAATTGATAATTCGCTTAGCAAACCTGTCACCTCTTCTTAAAGCATCTCGAGAAAACGATTTTTTATTGTTTCTGTATCTTCGTTCGTTCGACAGATAATCAGGATTGTGTCGTCACCACAAATCGTACCGAGTATTTCTTCCCAATCAAGTTTATCGATTAAAGCTCCAATCGCATTCGCATTCCCTGGCATGGTTTTCATCACTAATTGATTTGAAGCATTATCTATCCGAACAAATGCATCCATTAAAGATCGTTTTAATTTTTGAAGTGGATTAAATCTTTGATCTGCTGGAAGACTATACTTGTATCTTCCATCAATGAGAGGCACTTTCACTAAATGTAATTCTTTTATATCTCGTGATACTGTTGCTTGTGTAACATTGAAACCATCTTGTTTTAGACGGTCAACTAGCTCGTCTTGAGTTTCAATATCTTCGTTCGCAATTAGTTCACGAATTTTAATATGGCGCTGTCCTTTATTCATCAATATCACCTCTAGTAATACGAAAACATAATATAAACTACTTCCTATGTTAGCTGATTTTCCGACAATGCACAATCATCATTCGTTGTCATTCTACAAAGTCAACTAAAGTTTAATCACTTTGTCCCTTGATATGTAACATGTGAATGAATCTCTGCTCCATGCGCTCGGTTATCACGGGGCCGCCTGGGAACCGTCAGCTTTTAGTACTTCCCCTTAATTATCTTCGTCCCAAATCAAAAGCGTTGTCTGCAAAGTCTACACACAGCCCTTTCCAAAATAAAAATTGCCGAGAAAAAAGTTTCTCGACAATTATTAAACAGGCTAGTCCTGTTCGTCTGTTCGTTTTGTTTTCAATTCACTGTGTGCTTGGGCAACAACTTCCGAAGGATTCAAGGCTAGTAGTTGGTCTCCCGGCTCTTCAGTGGATTTCAGGCTTAAATGTAGCAAAAATTCTATGTTCCCGTCGCCACCCGTTATAGGGGAAAAGGATAGATCTTTAACATTAAAGCCGGATTTTAAAGAAAGTTCAATGGTATTTTCTAGCACAGACAGATGGACTTTAGGGTCCCGCACAATCCCTTTTTTGCCCACTTGATCTCGACCAGCCTCAAATTGTGGTTTTACCAAGGCCACAACACTACTACCTGGAACTAGCAGATTTTTAAGTACTGGCAATATTAATTTTAATGAAATAAAACTAACATCAATCGTTGCGAACTCTGGCATGCCATAAGTCAAATCGGATGGCGTCACATAGCGGAAATTTGTTCGCTCCATAACCACCACTCGATCGTCCTGCCGCAACTTCCATGCAAGTTGATTATACCCTACGTCCAAAGCATACGACAGCTTTGCACCATTCTGTAGAGCGCAATCTGTAAAGCCGCCAGTAGAGGAACCAATATCTAACATAATCTTATCTTTCACATCAAGGTCAAAGACCTTTAATGCTTTTTCTAGCTTTAGACCGCCTCTACTAACATAAGGAAGGACATTTCCTTTTACAGTTAGTGGGACATCGGCATTTACTTTCTCTCCAGCCTTCTCCAAACGCTCCTCATTTGAATAGACAAGTCCTGCCATAATGGCTCGTTTTGCCTTTTCCCGCGTCTCCACAAGACCTCTTTCTACAAGTAGCACATCTAAACGTTCTTTTCTAATTTTCATTCCTTACGCCCTTTTTTCTTTTTGCCTAGCAAGCTTTGTCACTTTTTCAACGACAGCTTTTGTTGTCAGATTAATTTCTTCTAGGAGTTCATCTACATTTCCATGTTCAATAAATTTATCTGGAATGCCAATTCGGTCAATTCGTGCTTCATGGAACCCTAGTTCATTTGTCGTTTCGATAATAAAGCTACCGAAACCACCTTGAAGCATAGCCTCTTCAACTGTTAATATTGGCATTTTTCTTTCAAGAATATTAGTGAGCATTGGAAGATCTAAAGGTTTCAAAAAGCGACAATTAATCACCTTTACAGATGTTCCTTTTTTCTCTAACTGCTCTGCTGCTTTTAATGCCATTGGAATTGTTGTCCCAAAGGTTAGGATTGCAGCATCTTCCCCATCTCTAAGTTCTTCCCATGTTCCAATTGGGATTTCCTTTAACTCTTTATCCAATGAAACACCTAGGCCATTTCCACGTGGAAAACGAAGAGCGATTGGTCCATCATCATATTTTAAAGCTGTATGAACAAGATGCTGTCCTTCATTCTCATCCTTCGGCATCATTAGCACAAGATTCGGAAGGTTTCTTAGAAAGGCGATATCAAAGACCCCTTGATGAGTCTCACCATCAGCACCCACCAGACCCGCACGGTCGATCCCTATAAAAACATTTAAGTTTTGACGGCATATATCATGGACCACCTGATCATAGGCCCGCTGCAGGAATGTTGAATAAATGGCTAAGAATGGTTTCATGTTTTGTGTGGCAAGACCTGCAGCAAAGGTAGCCGCATGCTGCTCAGCAATCCCGACATCAAACATTCTGTCTGGAAACTCTTTTGCAAATCCTTCTAACTTAGAACCAACAGGCATCGCTGGAGTAATGGCAACCACTCGTTTATCTTCCCTCGCCACTTTTCGGACAGTTTCGCTTACTAAAGAACTCCACGCTGGTGCTGTATTAGCGGATTTTACAAAATCACCGGTTTCAGTTTTATACGGGCCAGTTCCGTGCCAAGTCCCGATTTTATCATTTTCAGCAGGACGGTACCCCTTCCCCTTTTTCGTTAGGACATGAAGCAATACGGGACCATCATATTTTTTAGCATACGCTAAGTTTTCTAGCAAATCCTCATAATTATGGCCATCTACAGGACCCAAGTAAGTAAATCCAAGTTCTTCAAAAAACATCCCTGGGACTAACATATACTTAAACGTATCTTTAATTCTCTCTGCAGTGCCGGCAAGTTGATTCCCGACTGCAGGGATTTTTTTCAAGAGCAATTCAAGTTCATCCTTAGCCTTATTATACTTCCCTGCTGTCCTCATACGCCCTAAGACATTATGGATTGCTCCAACATTCGGGGCAATCGACATTTCATTATCATTTAAAATAACAATCATTTTTTCTTTTTCATGTCCGATATGGTTTAATGCCTCTAAAGCCATTCCACCTGTTAGAGCACCATCTCCAATAATCGGAACAATATGCGACTTTTCTCCCTTTAGGTTCCTTGCTACAGCCATCCCCATCGCAGCAGAAAGAGAGGTTGAACTATGCCCAGTTTCCCAAACATCATGTTCACTTTCTATCATCTTTGGAAAGCCACAAAGGCCTTTATACTTGCGTAAAGTATCAAATTGGCAAGCGCGTCCAGTAAGAATTTTATGCACGTAAGACTGATGTCCTACATCCCAAATAAGTTTATCCTTTGGACTATCAAAGCATTTATGCAATGCAATGGTAAGTTCAACAACACCTAAATTAGGCCCAATATGGCCACCCGTTGTAGACAGCTTTTCAATTAAAAATGTTCTGATATCTTTACTTAGTGATTCCAACTCTTTGATGGAGAGACTTTTTAAGAACGAAGGGTCTTTTATTGATAAAAGATCCATTCCGGATCACTCACTTTCATTTCTGACTTAATAGCACGTTCATATAGGTAATCAGGATGGATTATAGCATAATCAGCCTTGTGGCTCAATGCCTACCCTATTTATGAGTTCCTTAGCCCGATAAGGTCGGTTATTTGTTCTAGAAGAATTGTATCCAATCCGGTAGTTGTTAGAGACTGTTTCGCCAGGTTTATATGTTCGGTTAATGCTTTCTTTGCTCCATCAAGCGATAGTAGCGATGGATAGGTGTTTTTATCATTTCCGGTGTCACTGCCTATCGGCTTCCCAACTACCTCTTCAGTACCTTCTAGGTCTAGGATATCGTCCCTTATTTGGAAAGCGAGTCCTATATGATGAGCAAATTTGGACAACTTTTCTTTAACACTGTTGTCCGCTTGAGCAATTTCTGCTCCGGCTAAAACACTGTAAGCAAGTAAACGTCCTGTTTTATTGATATGGATATATTCTAATTCATTTAAAGTGAGCTTTTTTCCTTCACCTTCCATATCAGCTACCTGGCCCCCGACCATTCCTTCTGCCCCTGCAGCTTCTGAAAGGGTATTAATTAAAGCGAGCTTCACATTCGCATCGACGATGGCTGGACTAATACTACCAATCATTTTAAAAGCTAAAGTTAATAGTGCATCTCCAGCAAGAATTGCGGTTGCCTCTCCATAAACTTTATGGTTGGTTGGCTTTCCTCTACGAAGGTCATCGTCATCCATACTTGGGAGATCATCATGGATTAAAGAATATGTATGTATCATTTCAATGGCAGCTGCCGTATCAACACCCAATTCAGGTTTAATTCCAAACGCCTTTAAGGTGGCAAACAAGAGCAACGGTCTAATCCGTTTTCCACCCGCTTGAAGAGAATAAAGCATAGAATCTTTTAATGGCTCCGGTGCCTCTAACTGAGTAACAGCATCTCCAAGGCGATTCTCAACTAGTGGTTTATAATGACTTATGAACGTTTCGAGTAGGTCGGTTTGCAAGCTTATTCCTCCTCATTTATGGAGAAGTTAACAACCTGTCCATCATCCGTTAGAATTTGCGTAAGCTGTCCCTCTACATGTTTTAACTTATTATGACATAGCTTTGAAAGCTCCATCCCTTCTTTGTAAAAAGAAATGGCTTCTTCAAGAGGTACGTCACCTTCTTCTAACTTTTCAACAATTACTTCTAACTTTTCCATGGCTTCCTCAAATGTTAATGCTTTTTCATCAGCCATTTCCTTCACTCTCCTCCACGTTTCTGACTATACAGTTGATTTGTCCATCTGCTAGTTGGACCCGAATGGAATCATCCTTTTTAACTTGTGAAGCCTTTTTAATTAACTTTCCATCTTCAGAATACGAAAGACTATAGCCTCGTTCCATAATTCTTAATGGGCTTAGAGCCTCGAGCGTTGCAATGACAGCAGTAAATTCCTTTTGTTTTTCAGAAAGAATACCTGACATGGCCCTATCAAGTCTTTTCGTAAGGTGTGAGTGTCTATCCTTTGAATTTCTTAATAGCTCTTCAGGATGCCTACGTTCAAGTCTTTTTGCTAATTGTAAGTGTTGCTCTGCTTTTGTCCCTGACAACTTACTTGCATTTCGTACTAGTGATTCTGTTAGACGGTCAATTTGTTCAAGTTTTTGTTCATAAAGCCTTCGAGGATATCGGAAGGCGTAGGATTTTCTCAATCGATTGTATCTATTCTGTTGAGCAGACACTTTCTCTTTCATTGCGCGAATCAATCTAGCTTGCCGATTCAAGACTTTTTCCATTAAATCATCTATATGTGGAACGGCAAGTTCTGCCGCAGCAGTTGGTGTTGGTGCCCGCATATCTGCTACAAAATCAGCAATCGTAAAATCGGTCTCATGCCCGACCGCAGAGATGATAGGAATGTCTGATGCGAAAATAGCCCTCGCTACAGTCTCTTCATTAAAGGTCCATAATTCTTCTATTGACCCACCACCACGACCAACAATCAACACATCGATTCCTTGATTTAAATTTGCGGCTTCAATCGATTTCACAACGGAGGGTGCCCCTTGTTCTCCTTGAACAAGAGCTGGGAAAATCAAGATATTTGCAATCGGGTATCTCCGCCTAATCGTAGTAATGACATCACGAATGGCTGCACCAGTTGGCGATGTAATGACACCGACAGTTTGAGGAAACTTAGGAAGCTCCTTTTTATATTGCTGCAAAAATAGCCCTTCCTTTTCTAGCCGTTCCTTTAATTGCTCATAGGCTAAAAACAAATCCCCTATCCCTTCAGGCGACATTTCTTTCACGTATATCTGGTATTGACCACTCGGCTCATACACCGTTATATCTCCTTGAATCAACACCTTCATTCCGTTTTCCGGACGGAACTTCATCGATCGACTAAAGCTCGAAAACATTACAGCAAGAATTCGGGCCTTTTCATCCTTAAGTGTAAAATACATATGACCACTTGAGTGTTGCTTAAAGTTTGAAATCTCACCTTTTACATAAATTCCCTGCAAATGTGGGTCAGCATCAAACTTCCTTTTTATGTATTTTGTTAATGCTGTTACGGTTAAATGATGTTGTTCTTTCATATAAAACCCCTGCCTATCGCTAAGTGCTGGCTGGTGCTGCCTATATCTCACACGTAAAATATTTTTCGTGCAGTAAAAAACTGCCTATATCTATTATAAGTTTTGGAACCCCATTCGTCACTATCTTGTAGAAAGGAGTAAACAAACTTGCCAGATATAGGCAGTATGATTAACTATTCGTTCTCTGGAGTTTGGAAAGGGAATTTCGAGCAGACTTTAACGTATTATACATTAACATCGTAATGGTCATTGGTCCTACACCACCAGGTACAGGTGTAAGATAGCCTGCCACTTCCTTGACCTCATCATAAGCGACATCTCCACATAATTTCCCTTCGGAATTGCGGTTTATTCCAACATCAATGACAGTAGCACCTTGCTTTACATGGTCTCTCGTAATAAACCCTGCTTTACCGACAGCGGCAATGATAATATCTGCTGTCTGTGTCAATTTTTCAAGACCTTTTGTTCTAGAATGACAATATGTAACTGTGGCATTTTCATTAAGTAATAATTGACCAACAGGCTTTCCAACAATATTACTCCGACCAACAACGACAACATGCTTTCCTTCAAGTTCTATACCTGACTCCTTAAGTAAAACGAGAATTCCGTAAGGAGTACATGAGAGAAATGCTTCCTGACCGATCATCATTCTTCCAATATTTACAGGATGAAATCCATCTACATCCTTTTCAGGTGAAATGGTTTCTATTACTTTCATTTCACTAATATGGCCTGGAAGAGGTAGCTGAACAAGAATTCCATGAATCGAGTCGTCTACATTTAACTGTTCAATTTTGCTCAGAAGTTCTTCTTCAGTAACAGCCTCATTGTACTCAACCATGACTGAGTGCATGCCCAGTTCCTGACAGGTCTTTTGTTTACTTCTTACATAGGTTTGGGATGCCTGGTTATCCCCTATTAGGATTACGGCCAAACCAGGCGTTACTCCCGATTTCTTTAACTCCTCTACCTCGACAAAAATTTCTTGTTTTTTTCTTTTAGCAATTTCTTTTCCATTAATGATTTGTGCCGTCATGTCTACTCATCCCCTTATTCCCTTAAAGGACTAACCAGCGTTAGTTGAGGAGCAATTACAAAGCCTGTTTAACTTTTGATAGTACCCCATTGATAAATCTACTAGACTGGTCATCCCCATAAATTTTAGCTATTTCAATCGCCTCATCCATAGCAACATTTGCTGGTACTTCTTCTTTACAATACATCAATTCATACACGGCTAGTCGCAATATGCTTCTGTCCACATGAGCGAGACGTTCAATCGTCCATTTCTCTAAATGTTCTTTAATTATTTGATCAATCTCTTCTTGGTATTGAATGACTCCTTCTACGAGCCTTGTTAAATACTGATCGTTCGGTTGATCTTCAAGGACATGTTGAATGGCCTCATTTGATTCAACTTTACTAATATCGATTTGAAACAAGGCCTGTAATGCCTTTTCTCTTGCTGTTCTTCTTTTCATTATGTTCAAAACTCCTTTATGGTGTCAGCGCTCACTAACAAGATAATAGCATACCATTGGCATTATGCGAATGGCTTCTCTATTATTTTTACTATTATCAAGGAACTTAAACAGCTTGAATACAATTTGCTGAATTTTTTAACAAGGCTTTTTTCTGAAACTTTGTTACACTGCAGATCAAAGACGATTATTTCGAGCTCATTTCTTACAATGAATTCAATGAAAAACAGCCCACAAACGTATTGAAAACCTTCAACTAGCTGTTCTTACGCTAAAAATTGGCTTTTGGAATATGAAACTGTCTTTATTAAATGACTATAAAACAATCCAAAACAAAAAACCAAAGACAGAGAGACTGTCTTTGGTCTTCCATTACATATCTACTTCTAGTTCATTCTCAGGTTTCTGATTTTCAAATTGTATTCCTACAACATGAATGTTTACTTCTGACGCTTCAAGAGCAGTCATATTTAAAAGAGCCTGACGGATATTATCCTGGATTTTTTGAGCAACGGTTGGAATGGATAATCCAAACTTCATCATGCAGTAAACATCTACTTTGATGCCATCCTCTGCAAGTTCCACCCTAACTCCTTTGCCATGATTTTTTTTACCAAGACGTTCAACAACACCCGCCGCAAAGCTTCCACGCATTTGAGATACTCCCTCTACCTCTGACGCAGCAATCCCTGCAATGACTTCAATTACTTCAGGAGCAATTTCAACCTTACCAAGACTGTTATCACCTTGGTTCATTTCTAGTACACGCTGTTCACTCATTGCTTGCACCTCCTAATTTATTCTTCTGACATTACATCATACATTTCTAAAAACTTCGTATTAAACTGCCCTTCAACAAATTGCTCATGGCTAAGCAATTTTAAATGGAAAGGAATCGTAGTATGAATCCCTTCGATGACAAATTCGGACAGCGCCCTTCTCATACGGCTAATCGCTTCCTCACGTGTGCTTCCGTGAACGATAACCTTTGCAATCATCGAATCATAGTATGGTGGAATTGTATAACCCGGATATGCAGCAGAATCAACACGGACACCAAGGCCTCCTGGTGGAAGATACATTTTAATTTTACCAGCTGACGGCATAAAATTTTTGGCTGGATTTTCAGCATTGATCCGACATTCAATTGCCCAACCATTAAAAGTAACTTCTTCTTGGTTTAAGCTAAGCCTCTCTCCGGATGCCACTCTAATCTGCTCCTTAATGAGGTCGACTCCTGTTACCATCTCAGTAACAGGATGCTCCACTTGGATACGGGTATTCATTTCCATGAAATAAAATTGACGATTGCGGTAATCATATATAAATTCTACCGTGCCAGCGCCTGTATAAGCAACAGCTTTTGCAGCTTTTACGGCTGCATTCCCCATTTTTTCTCGGAGTTCCTCGTCCAAAGCCGGAGAAGGGGTTTCTTCAAGTAGTTTTTGGAGTCTCCTTTGGATTGAACAATCTCGTTCGCCTAGATGAATGGTATTCCCATAATTATCGGCCAACACTTGAATTTCAACATGTCGGAAGTCCTCAATATATTTTTCAATATATACTCCTGGATTTCCAAAAGCTGTGTTTGCTTCCTGTTGAGTAATATTAATCCCTTTAATAAGTTCTTGTTCTGTCCTGGCAACACGAATTCCTTTTCCGCCGCCTCCAGCAGTTGCCTTAATGATTACAGGATAGCCAATTTCACCAGCTAGTTCAACTGCTTCTTCCGGACTGTTAATAATTCCTCTAGAACCTGGAACAATCGGAACATTCGCTTCACGCATCGTTTCTCGCGCTACATCCTTCGTACCCATTTTCTGAATAGCTTCTGGAGTAGGACCAACAAAAACGATGTTAACCTCTCTACACAGCTCTGCAAAATCAGCATTTTCAGCCAAAAATCCATACCCTGGATGGATAGCATCACAATCCGTTAATTTTGCGACACTGACAATGTTTGTAAAATTTAAATAGCTATCCTTCGATGCTTTAGGTCCAATGCAGTATGCCTCATCGGCCAACTGTACATGTAGGGATTCTTTATCTGCTTCCGAATAAACGGCAACAGATTCAATTCCAAGCTCCCGACATGCACGAATGATACGGACAGCAATTTCTCCTCGGTTCGCAATTAATAGTTTTTTTATCATGCCATTCACCCTCCTTATTCAGGCTTTACAAGGAATAAAGGCTGGCCATATTCCACAAGCTGTCCGTCCTTTACAAGTATCTCGACAATTTCTCCATTCACTTCTGCTTCTATTTCATTAAATAGTTTCATCGCTTCGACAATACATACAATTGAATCCTTGCTAACCTTAGAGCCAGGTTTTACATAAACATCAGCATCTGGTGATGGTGATTGATAGAAGGTTCCCACCATTGGAGAAGTGATTTTATGTAAATTTGTTTCCTGAACATTTTCCTCTTTTGCAGTTTGTTTTGGTTCGTCTACTTGAACTGCAGGTGCTGCAGGAGCTGTTTGAACAGGCTGGATTGGCGCTGGTGTTTCTGTCACAACTCTCGCCGGCTCAATGATTACCTGTTGCCCAGCAGTCTTTTTCTTCATTTTAATTTTCGAGCCTTCAACCTCATAACTAAATTCATCAATGCTTGATTGATCGACTAGTTTAATTAATTCTCTAATTTCCTGTACTTTTAACATTTTATACACCCCTTGGTTAATTTTTAAGCAATAGTAATGAGTACAAGTCTAAACGCTTTAAATTGAAATCATTTTAAAAGATAGGATAGGTGCTCATTTCTAGTCTAGGCATTACGCATATGTCTTTCCCGAAAGATAAGAGAAAGCATAAAAGTTTTAAAATCAAGCTCCATTAATATGCTACTAAACAGGCTCTTGCGTTTTTATTCTATCGTTTTATGACTAGATACTAATACTATACGATAATACCATGTAAAAATTCAATATGTACGATTCCCCTATCTACTTAATGATAATTCAAACTATTACTTCTATTTTATACCTCTCTTAAAGAAATGTGAAACTATCATTAAGATTTTTATACAATCATTAAGGAAACTCTATTTCATATGCCATTACACAGAAAAAAGGCCGGGGTTTAGGACTACCCGGCCATTCTAATCCTTTTATTTTTCAGGCTGAAAGGTTACTGCAACAGCTTGTAATGAACCTAATTCATTTCTAACCATTTGAATAATTTCATTTGCTTCGGCGGCAGAATGCTCTTTCGCTTTAACGGTAACACGGACTTTATCGCCGTCTGCTCTTACTAGTGCGTCATCATAACCCATTGTTTTGATCAATGTTTCAAGGGTTCCTTCTTTCTGAGAAATATTATCTAATTCCTTCATTTTTTCATAAGCATCATTTCTTTGTTCTACAGGAAGATCTGTAGAGGCAACAATTTCTTGATATTCTTCTTTCATTTCACTTCGGGCATCTTCTAGATCTAAACGAAGCGCCTCAAACTGCTCGTCACTAGCAACACCAGAGATGATTGTTTCTCCATCTTCTGATTTAACTTCTTCCATAGCCTCTTCATTAACTGCATTTTCTTCCTGTTCCTCAACGGTTGCTAGATTTCCCTGATTAGGTTCCGGAGAGGTAATATAATAGACTGATAATACAACCACCAAACTTAGCATTGTTAATAACCAAACTGTTTGTTTCTTTAATAACATTCGTTAATCCCCCTTAGATTTTTTAGGTAGCACTGAAACCCGGTGACTAGGGACATCTAGAGTTCTAGTAACCGCCTCAGTAATCCATTTTTGGACCTGTACATTTTCTGCTCCTTTTGCGACAACAAGGACTCCCCTAATAGTAGGTTTCTTTGTTTCCAGAACAATCGGCGTTTCATTTTCTCCCTCACGAATGATGACGAGTTGTTCGTCCTTTGAGAGATCTTCTACTCCTCGTTTCCCACCCTCCCGATCAGTTTCCTCGGTTGTTTGCGATTGGGTAACGGTATTTTTCTCTAATACCTTCTTTTCGGTTGCATCAACATTTACAATTACCGAAACCTCATCTACTCCAGCAATTGTCTCCAAGGCCTCTTTTAGCTCTCGTTCATATTCATCTTCATACTCGGCAATCATGTTGTTTTCAGCTGTTTTCTTTTGTCCGAAAGCTGGCTCTGTTTCTTGGCTAGCATTATTATTAAAGGCTGGAATGCCATCTGTTTGGGTCGTATCTCTTGAAAATAAATTACCGACCAGCATGATAGCAACCCCAAATGCAACGACGATTAGTAAATAGGGGTATTTGGCTGCCTTTTTATCTTGTGAGTCCTCTTTTTTTGTAAGCTGGTTTTTAATCCAGGTTATTGGCCCTTTATTATTGCCCATCGCTACTTTATGTCCCCCCTTCTATGACAATTTCAATTGACGCATTTGGAACATTCCACTTTTCTGCAAGAAAAGCACTAATTTCTTCCGTATTTTGTGAGTTTTGTTCTGATGGAAGGGGCTCGGCAGTATCAATTTTAATTTCTTTAACTACAGCGACTGCTTCTTCCTTATCTCCTTCCTTAGCAATCTGAACAGTAATAGATTGCAAGCTTTCCGGAGACAAGTTCTCGTCCATTTCCTCTGCTTCTACTTGGATCTCTGCAATTTCCATCCCGTACTGTTCCATCAACTCCTCCTCTGCGTCCATCTTTAATTGGACAGCCGTTTGTTCTAAAATATATGCATGTTGGGAGGCTTGTATTTCTTTTTTCTGCAATTCTATTAAATTTTCCATTTTTTCTTCATCAACTTTGCTATTGTAATTGGAAATAGAAGCAATTGCTGATTCAAAATCACTCGAGAAAATTTTCATAATTGGTGATAATATGATTGAAATCAGCAGTAAGCTGATGACCACTTTAACGTATTTTTGCAAGCTTGAATTGGGTAAGAGCATATCGATGACAGTTGCTAGCAAGATAAAAATGATAATATTCGTGATCCACTCTGTTAAAAAATCCAAAACTCGCTCCCCCTATCGGACCATCATCGTTAAATTTCCAGCAGCGACAATCACGGTTATGCACAGGAAAAACATGAATGAAACGATGGCAAGTGCTGCAAAAACATATATGATGCTTTTAGAGATGACATCAAGACAGGCTATTACTGGGCCACCTCCTAGCGGTTGGAGAATAGCCGCTGCAAATTTATATGTGAAAGCAATCAGCAAAATTTTCACAGCTGGAAAAGCCGCTATTAAAAGGACGATGGCTACTCCTGCAATCCCAACCGTGTTCTTTAACAATAAAGAAGCACTGATGACTGTATCTGTTGCATCTGTGAAAAATCTGCCAATCACTGGAATAAAGTTACTAGTCATGAATTTTGCTGTTCGTAATGTCACTCCATCAGTTACGGCTGTCGCTGCTCCTTGAACCGAAATCACACCTAGAAAGACCGTTAAGAACAGTCCTAGAAGGCCAATGCTCCAGTTCCGAAGTAAACCAGCAAGCTGCGTGACCTTATAGTGATCGGTTAAAATACTAACAATGCTTAGTAGAGCAGATAGCATAAGTAGAGGCAGGACGATATATTGAATGAACATCCCACTTGTATTCATTAAAAACAAGATAACTGGATGAAAGAAAGCTGCAGACACAAATCCACCGGATGAAACAATTAACGCTAACAAAAGGGGGATTAACCCTAGGATAAAATGGATCATTTTCGCGATTGTTTCATTTGTATAGTCAAGGACAATGTGAAAACTGTTTAAAGCAATGATGATTAATACCATAAATACGATCGAGTATGCTACCTTACTGATGGTGCTTTTTTCAAAGGAGTTCTGAAGAGTTTGAAGAAAGATACTAAAAATCGTTAACAACACAAGTGAACCAAGTAACTTTCCATTCGCAAGAAACTCATGGAACATAAATTGTAGAATTCCTTTTAACCAGTCCTTCAAACTAAATTCCTTCTCACCACTGATAAAATCATATAAGCTTCCCTTTTGGCTTTCTGGTAAGAATCCTCCATATTCAGTAAGGATATCCTCCCAAAACCTTTGAAGCTCGTCTATATTCAAGGCATCAAGTTGCTCTTTCGCTATTCCTTCTGTTTGAACTAAGCCTTCTGGCTTGTCCTCTGTATTAGCTTGTACACCTGTGCAGGATAAGAAAAAAAGGACAAGTACAATACTAAAAGTTAGCTGCATCTTTTGCTTGATTTTTTCCCCCAACATGATTAGCTCCTCCTCCCTGCTTATCCAGGGATTAACTGAATAATTGTCTCAATCATCACAGTTAAAATTGGAATGGCTGTAGCAAGAATAAGTATTTTTCCCCCTAGCTCAATTTTCGAAGCAATCGACCCTTGCCCAGCATCCTTGGTAATTTGTGCGGCAAATTCTGCAATATAAGCGATGCCAATAATTTTCAAAATCGTTTCCACATAAATGAGGTTCACTTTTGCGTTCGTAGCTAGTTGCTCAATCATATTAATAATTAAATAAATCTGATCGACTAGAAAAAGGAAGATGGCACAGCCTGTAAAGACAATCAGTAAAAAGGCAAAATTAGGCTTTTGTTCCTTTAGAATAAGGGCAAGAAAGGTAGCGACTAAAGCAACCCCAATAATCTGTATGATTTCAATCTCTAAGCCCTCCCTTATCCCTGGAATAGAAACACAGATTTAATTTTCTCGAAGAGGTCATCTACAATCGATGCGACCATAAAAAGGATATATATAAAGCCGAATAACGTTACCCATTGGGCATATTCTTTTTTTCCCATTTGATCTAGAATCGTATGGAGAAATGCCACAACAATGCCCACACCGGCGATTTTGAAAATAATATCAACATCCAAACCCATCTCGTCTGCCCCCTAATCGTTACATCAATAAAATAATTAATAGCAATCCAGATAAAAAGCCTAGGCTTTTAACCATTTTTTCATATTTCAACTGCCTCTCGTAGGCATCTCCTTCCTCTCTTTCTAAATGTGTGATGGCTAGGTTGATTTGTTTTTGTTGAGAATACTTATCATGACGCCCTAGTGTTTCCCCAAATTGTCGTAGAATCTCATATTCCCCCTGTTTAAGGGCAGTCTTTTTCCAGATTTCATTTAAACTTTCCTCCCAAGCGTTCCGCACTGTTGTCTCTGATTCCATAAGTTTTTCAGCAAAGGATTCGAAGAGCAAAGCGATAGGTTTAGATAACTGGGAGGCAAGTTTCCGTGAAGCCTCATGAAGCGGAGTATGTCCGTACATGATTTCAGCCTCTAACGATTGTAGTGCAGCTTTTAAGTGACGCAGTTGCTTAGGACGCTCACTTAATTGCTTGGCCGCCTCCATGCCCGTCCAAGATGTTGCAACAATAATAAGTGCGGCTCCGATTAATTTGATCATTTAAGTCACGCTCACTTTTCGGGCGATTTCATGACCCTTTTCATTTTTAATACAGGAAATGGTTCCAGGACCTAATGACCTTGATAGCTCAACAAACCTTGTGAATATCCCCATATCAATGATTGGCTGTAACGAAGGGCGTTTTCGAATCTCTGCTAGACTATTCCCGTGGGTAGTCATCATTAATTTGATCCCCGCATTAACGGCTTCCATGATGGCGGCCGCATCTTCTTCTCTCCCTATCTCATCCACAACTAAAACTTCAGGACTCATAGAGCGGATTAACATCATCATCCCTTCCGCTTTTGGACAGGCATCTAGAACGTCAACTCTTGGTCCAAATGTAAGTTGTGGAATTCCGTGTACGCAGCCCGCAATTTCTGATCGCTCATCGACAATCCCGACTTTCATAGGAGGAACGTTCTCTTTTTCTATCCCTGTAGAGATTATCCTGGCGACATCACGAAGTAAGGTTGTTTTTCCCGTTTGTGGCGGACCGATGATAATTGTATGCTGCCATTCTTTCGTATATATGAAGGGAAGTAACTGCTCTGCGATGCCGATTTTCTCTCTAGCAATCCGGATATTGAAGGAAGAGATATCCCGAATCGCCTTTACCTTCCCATATTCAAGGATGACCTTTCCTGCGAGCCCCACTCGATGACCACCAGCAATCGTGATGTAACCCCTTTTTAATTCTTCTTCTAGGGTATACATTGAAAAGTTCCCTAGTTTATTTAATAGTTGAACTCCGTCCTCTTGAGTAACAAAATAAGGTAAGAAACTTGGAAAACCTTCTGCAACAACCTCAAGAGGTCGGCCAATCCTAACCCTAATTTCCTCAACTTTATCTACTTGAACTTGAGGAATTGCTTCCAGAGCTTCCACAATCCGTTTTGGTAAAAAAGACAGAATCTCCTGCATATCTACTCCTCCTGAATAATTCCTCTCACTACTTAAAATGTATGCTGGCTTGGACACAATATGACTTACATGTGAGAAAGAGGAGACAATAAAAAAATCCTTCCTATTCGGAAGGATTACACAATACCTTTTGGAAACAAAAAAGGAGGAGTATGGATGGTAAACGAACACAACCACTTTCAAGAGGAGCAAAGAGACTTGAAAAATAGGTATATCGGGGATGACCATAACAACCGAACGAAGGGATCAAATCCAAAATATAACAGCGGAAGAAATACAGAAAAATCTCCAGGAGCTACAGGTAGAGAACTGTAAATAGAGACGATGCTTATAGAAATATGAGAAAGAAAAAAAACCTGCTCACATTATGTGAGCAGGCACTTTTCTTTATGCACGTGAAACATATGAACTGTCAGATGTGTTGATGATTAAACGGTCTCCCTGATTGACAAAGAATGGAACGTTAACCGTTAAGCCTGTTTCGAGAGTAGCAGGTTTTGTACCACCTGAAGCGGTATCACCTTTTATACCTGGTTCTGTATCAGTAACTTCGAGTTCCACTGTATTCGGAAGTTCAACCCCTAAAGTTTCCCCTTGGTACATCATGATTTGCACTTCCATATTTTCTTTTAGGAATTTCAATTCATATTCAATAGCCGATGCAGGTAGTTCAATTTGCTCGTAAGACTCATTGTCCATGAAAATGTGTTGGTCACCACTTGCATAAAGATACTGCATTCTGCGGTTATCAATTTGTGCTTTGGCGACTTTTTCACCTGCACGAAATGTCTTTTCTTGAACCGCACCGGTACGTAGATTACGTAGCTTAGAACGTACAAATGCCGCACCTTTTCCTGGCTTAACATGTTGGAAATCCATAACACGCCAAATACTGTTGTCTACTTCAATTGTTAAACCTGTACGAAAATCATTAACTGAAATCATAAAATAAATCCTCCTAGCCTTTATTAAAGAATGATTAGCTCTTTAGGTGAATGGGTTAGCCTTTCGTTATGGTTCTCCGTGATGATGATATCATCTTCTATTCTCACACCGCCAAGGCCAGGTATGTATATTCCAGGTTCAACTGTTACAGCCATTCCCTTTTCAAGCACAATGTCTGATTTCACAGATAAACCAGGGCCTTCATGCACCTCTAGACCAATCCCATGGCCTGTAGAATGACCAAAATATTCACCATATCCTTTTTCAGTAATATAGTCTCTTGTCAATGCATCAGCTTCTTTGCCAGTTAGACCTGGTTTAATTCCATTAACTCCACGTAGTTGTGCTTCTAGAACAATGTCATAAATTTCCTTAAGCTTATCTGCTGGCTTCCCTACAGCAACTGTTCTCGTAATATCTGAAACGTACCCTTTATAATAAGCACCATAATCAAGGGTAACAAAATCGCCTGTTTCAATTACTTTATCACTTGCTACTCCATGAGGGAGGGCTGAACGAAAACCAGAAGCAACGATGATATCAAAAGAAGAAGAACTAGCTCCCAAAGATCTCATAAAGAACTCTAATTCATTCGACACTTGCAATTCTGTTTTACCAGGACGAATGAATTCGAGAATATGCTTAAACGCAGCATCAGCGATGTCTGCAGCTTCCTTTAATATCTTAATCTCTGTCCCATCCTTTATCAAGCGTAACTTTTCAATTTCGCCAGAAACAGGAATAAGTTCTGCTGCTATCTCCTTTTCAAACACCTTGTAGGCAGAAAAAGTAACATGGTCTTCCTCAAACCCTATTCGTTTCAAACCTAATTTTTTAGCCTGCTCAGCCACTTCAGTAGCAATGCTACCACTCTGTTTTACAACTTCGTACCCTGTACATTGTTTTTCTGCTTGCTCTGTATAGCGGAAGTCCGTGATAAATAGTCCTTTTTCAGCTGTAATTAATACAGCACCTGCTGTTCCAGTAAATCCAGTCATATACCTTCGATTGTAGTTACTAGTAATTAGTAGCCCATCTAGCCCTAATTCCTTTATACGATTTTGGATTTTTTGTAATTTCCCCATTATAACTCCCCTCTCCTCACACTTCAAAAAAGAATGTTCAATAAGAACATTCTACCATAACTAATTTCGTTAAAACTATATCTAGAATTATGCGGGGCTTTCCTTTGTTTTTTCATCAGCGGCACTTCGCTCAGCTTCTTCAAATGAAATTGAGTAACCAATAAATACCCCATATAAAACATAAATACATGCTGTGGTAATCAATGTATCTCTTGATAACTTCCAAAATGAATCAATCCCAGGGAAAATGGGATTCAATACATAAAAAACAAGCAAAAATAATCCTGCACCGTAAATCAAACCAACCCAGAGATTATTAAATTTTCTTAGAAGTGCATAATAAATTAAGGATGCCACAATAGATACGACACCAATGATTAAAATAGAAAAAACAGTGCCAATCCACCCTTTCTTCCAATCTCCAAGTGCCCATGGTTCAAGAATTAAATTCGGACGCACATCTGTAAAGTTAAACACATAAGCGAGCAAGGCAATCGAACTCCATAAAATCCCCCCAAATAAACCCGTTAAGACAACCATAGTAATAAAGGACATGGGCTTTTCATGTTTATTTTGTTCAAGTCGCTTTTGATTTTCTGCCATAGCTAGCACCTCCGTTTGTTATTATGCCCATGACACCTTAAACCTTACATTCTTTTCCTAGATAATTTGCGAAGTCATTATGCAAATAGACCTAGAGGTTTACGCTTTTATTTGGTAAAATATAGATAGGAATAAAACAGTTACCAATTTAATTTCACAAAAAAATTTCTTTACCCGAACCGAATAGCAGGAATATATCGGGAGACTGAAGAAATTGTATAAAAATAATTATTCGACCAAGTTTAAAAGTGAATAAAAATGCTCATGATGCTTTTAGGGAGGTGGCTTTTTTGAAAAATCAAACTTCATTTTATATAGTCTTGGGTTTAATCGTACTAGCAGCAATCGGAATCATTTCAAAGCTCGTTTCAGACCCAGGTGGTTTTATTAAAATGATTGCAGGGATGGCAATAGTTGTCGGAGTAATCTTTTTCTTAGTAAAGCGATTTTCACAAGCTAGCCCTTCAAAGAACCATGAGCAAAGGGCCTTTAAAAAAGCAGCGAAACGATCAAAGAAACGATATCAAACCAAGGAACAATCAACTCCTACTAAACGTACGTCAATTGGATCTCTATCTGCAGCAAGAAAAAAGAGAAAAGATACCTCGCACCTTACTGTAATAGAAGGAAGAAAAGGGAAGAAAAAAAATCGGGCCTCGTTTTGAGTCCGATTTTTTTTAATACCCCCAGCTCTTAAGAAAGCGATTTGCATAATCCCTCCCTACCTGTATTAACGCTTGTTTCTTTTCTTCCGTTAATTCAAACTCGGTCGTCATAATTCCGTCAGTTGGAATGAAAATAATGTTTCTCTCATGTTTACGTGATATATATCTTGCATCATGGGCATCTTTCATTGTTTCAAACAGCGCCTCAAACATATGAATCGCATTATTAATTTTATGACGAGGGTGTTCGCTCAAATGATGACTAAGCTTTAATCCGAGCACAGGCCTAACTTTTTTGACATTCTCCTTATCAAACAGCCACATCGGAAAGTTACTAAGGACACCACCATCTACGATGACAGTTGCGCCTTGATAATCTTTAATCTTGACTGGTTCAAAGAAGAAAGGGAGGCTACAACTCATTCTAATTGCTTTTGCAATGGGAAATGTTTGTGGGTTAATCCCATACTTCGGTAAATCGTCTGGTAAAACCATCATCGTCCCATTAGTTAAGTCAGAGGCAATCACTCGCAAACTTTCAGGAGGAAGGTCCCCAAATCTTCTTAGCCCTTTCGCTGCTAGCTTTTCCGCAATCCAGCGCTCTAACTCTTTGCCTTTATACAGCCCCAGTCTCCAATAGATAAACAACCATTTTGCTAATCCCGATGGAAGGAAGGTATTTCGGGAGTCCAAAAAACTTTTTAAATCTAATTCATCAACCAGCTCAGCCATCTCATTACTTGTATAACCTGCTGCAATAAGGGCAGCCACGATGGACCCCGCACTCGTACCTGCAACCCTTTTAAAGCGTAAGCCCTTTTCCTCTACTGCTTGACAAGCCCCAATAAGAGAGAACGCCTTTATTCCTCCCCCTGAAAAAACGCCGTCTATATACATACAAGTCCACTCCAATCAGTAACTTGCTTGTTACATTTTTAAGCGACTTGTGTGTAAAATAGTACGGCGTACAAGCAAAAAAATCCCATCAAGTGAAATACTGGATTTCTGCTTTAGGGAAAAAGTGATGGATCGACTCTCGTATAGAGGTCTCTAGTTCCTTGGCCTCATCCGTTTTATACACATATTTGCCAATTCCATAACGGCCCCATTTATATTTACGTTTTTCTTCATCCATCTCCAATTTTGTTTTGGGATATCGTTTCATAATGACCTTTTTCGCTGGTTTTGTGAAACGATGTTGAATCAGTTCGAACGTTATATCATCGTGATTGATTCCTTCAAGAGACTGATGGAGACGCTCAAACAATTCATGATATCCTTCCTCCCAGCCTTCGTGACGATAAATCGGAGCAACAATAAATCCTAATGGGTATCCAGCCCCCGCTACCTTTCGCGCTGCCTCAATTCGTTCATCAAAGGAGGAAGTTCCAGGTTCAAAATTCTTAATTACATATCGGGAATTAATACTAAAGCGAAAGCGAGTCTTTCCATTATGTTTGGCATCAAGTAAATGGTCAACATGATGAAATTTTGTTACAAATCTAAGTTGCCCATATTCTGATTCTCCAAAGTACTCAATCGCTTTCTTTAAAGAATGTGTCAAATGGTCGATCCCGACAATATCAGACGTACATGCGGCTTCAAACCTTGTTATTTCAGGCTTCCTTTCCTCCATATACTTTTCAGCTTGTTCAAAGATTTCATCCAGATTTACATATGTCCGGATATATGGCTTACTACCAAGGGTTGTTTGTAGATAGCAATAATGACAATGTCCCATACAACCAGTCGCAAGCGGAATGGCATATTCGGCCGATGGTTTGGAGGTATCAAACTTCAGCGTCTTCCTTATCCCCACGACCAGAGTTGATTTTGCATTCCGATATTTCTGGAGTTCATTGTCCCCAGGTATCCCTCTTACTTGGTTATGGGAGGTAGTTTCTCTAATTTCTATCCCCATCTTTTCAAATTTCTCTTTTAACTCTCGCCCGAGAGGATATTCTAGCGCACGAGGCTCTATATAAACCAGCTGTGGTACAAATGGCTCCATTTTTTAAATCCCTCATTTCTCCGTTCTTCTGTACCGTTAGTATGAGCTAGAAATGAGAAAAGAGGATGGAAAATTATTTCCATCCTCTGTGTTAGATTTATTTTTTATAGACCACATTTTAACTGCGCATTACAGTTTGTACATGTATTACAGCCACCAATATCTTTTACTTCCCCTTTTCGGCAAACAGGGCATGTATCTCCTACCTCAGAGCCAATTGTTACATTTGTCGAGCGAAGTTCGTTAATGGTATCAACTAATACGACATGCTGCTTGGATTTTTCTTTCTTAGAAATATTACTTTCTTCAAAGCTGTTTTCTTCAGCTTTTAAAGTTAGAACTTGGGTATCACGGGAACCGTCGACATAGACTGTTCCTCCTTTTGCTCCACCTTTATATAGACGCTCGTACACTTTTTCAACCTGTTCAACACTGTACCCTTTAGGTGCGTTAACCGTCTTACTGATAGAGCTGTCAATCCAACGCTGGATGACACATTGGACATCAGCATGTGCTTCAGGGTTAAGTTCCATAGCAGTAACGAACCAGTCTGGTAGGTTCTCTGCATCCGCTTCAGGGTGTGCATCTAGATATTCTTGGACAATATCTGCTTTTACTTCGATAAATTTGCCAAGACGGCCGCTTCGGAAGTAAGAAAAGGAAAAATATGGTTCAAGTCCTGTAGAGACCCCAACCATGGTCCCAGTGGATCCCGTTGGAGCGACAGTTAGCAAATGCGAATTACGAATTCCATTTTCAAGAATAGATTCACGTACATCTTCAGGCATTTTCTTCATAAACCCTGTGTTAATGAAAGCATTTCTTAAACGATTTGTATCTTCAGCTGTTTCTCCATCCAAGAATGGGAAGCTTCCCTTTTCTTTTGCAAGCTCAACAGAAGCTCGATACGCTGTTGTCGCAATGGTTTCAAAGACTTTATCAACTAGTTCATTTCCTTTTTCTGAACCATATTCAGTTTCACAGTAGATGAGAAGATCGTGAAGACCCATAACGCCAAGACCAACTCGACGCTCACCAAGAGCTTGCTTTTTATTTTCAGCAAGGAAGTATGGAGTAGCATCGATGACATTATCTTGCATCCTTACTCCTACTTCTACTGTGCGTTTTAATTTCTCAAAATTAACAGTTTTGTTTTCCTTATCAGCCATTTCCGCAAGGTTAACAGCAGCAAGGTTACATACACTGTATGGTGCAAGGGGTTGCTCGCCACAAGGGTTAGTAGCTACAACTTTCTGTCCATACGCTTGTGCATTGGTCATGTCATTGGCATTGTCGATGAAGAATATGCCTGGTTCTGCGGAATATGTTGCACAGATATTGACAAGATTCCAAAGCTCTTTTGCTTTGATTTTCTTATAAGTGCGCACTTTATATCCGAGCTTTTCCCACTCGCGAACATCGCCTACTTTATGCCATTCTTCATTGTAGATTTTCATTGTTTTGGCATCATAGGATTCAACATCAGGGAAGCGTAACTCAAATTCAGCATCGTTTTCGACAGCTTCCATGAATTCCTTTGTTAAGGTAATTGAGATATTAGCACCAGTAAGGAACTCTGAATTGTGGACTGTATAATTTCCACCTGTCTCAAGCTTTTCTTCAGCTGCTCTGATAATATCTGCACTGAAACCGCCTAAACCAGGAATATTTTTATAATTAACAATCCCTTGGTACATTGCTTCTTCTTGCAATGTCAATGGAGTGAATTTTAGCTTTTCTTTTGCATGCTTTTTAATCGTTTCGTCTTGAGTATTTTCAATCAAGAAGCGAAGGATTCTTGGATTTTGCATTTTAGAAATAATGAACTCAATGATGTCTGGATGCCAGTCAGCTAACATGATCATCTGAGCACCCCTGCGCGATCCACCCTGCTCAACCAAATGTGTCAACTTCGCAATATCATCCAACCAAGATACCGACCCGGATGATTTTCCGTTCACACCTTTTGCAAGCGTGTTTCGTGGTCTTAAAGTAGAACCGTTTGTTCCAACTCCACCACCACGGCTCATGATTTCCATCACTTGCTTGCGGTGCTCAGAAATTCCTTCGCGAGAATCTTGTACAAACGGCATAACATAACAGTTAAAGTACGTTACATCTGTATCTGCTCCTGCACCATAAAGTACTCGTCCTGCTGGAATAAAGTTCAGGCTTGATAATTCTTGATAAAACTTCTCAAACCATTCCTTCCGCTTTTCCTCTGTTTTTTCAACTGAAGCTAAGCCCGTTGCGTTTCGTTTAGCAATCTGCTCATAGAACACTTCTAGAGGTTTTTCAATGACATCGAGTGACTTACGGATGATTCCTGTTTTAGCTTCCTCAGGATCATCTAAAACACCGCGAAACTCTTCATCTACGACTACCGTTGCCATTTTGGACTCCCAATCAATATCTAGGATAAATCCAAGTCCACGAGCAGGAAACTTCGGATCTTCCTTGATGGTAAGAACAACGAAATCCCCTTCTCCTAGTGTTACCTTCTCTGTATCCTTAAACGTATATCGATCCAGCATAACAAGGCGTGATACCCCTTTATGGGTTGTTTTCATATCCGGGGTAATCGGATGTACTTGAGGAAACAACTGGATGTCCTTGTTCAGATTTTCAATATTAATATTCATTTTTTGGCCTAGCTCAACAGACATGATCACATCTCCTTCTAGTAAAATTCAGAAATTCCGTCCAGTTTTACAAGGCTGATAGATTTTTAGCGTTGATTCTGGATGTACTTTCGAATTACTTTATACGTTATCATATAGAAACACCCTAAATCAATATATAGTGTATATTTAATTTTCGACAACACAACATATAGATTTAAATTCTAACAAAATAGAATTTGTCAAACTTAAAATTACGTATAAGAGTGAGAGAAAAAGAGAGAAAAGACGAATCCTCCCATAAAATGATATATTTCAACAAATTTCATCACTTGCAATTTTGATTAAAAGGAAAATAAAAGATAGGAAAGTATTTCTCGCTTTCCTACCTTTTATAATTCCATTCATCACTCTCGTATTTTGATTTTGCAAGCTTGTAAACATATTCTAATTCTTCTTCAGTGAGAGTATAGGGCTCTAACTCAATATCAAGTCCTTCTGCAAATCCTTCTTTAAAAGCAGCTTTTGCCTCCTCCATACTCACAGAGCGCCCGCTTATCTCTTTAATTGCCACTGCTTTTGTTTTGAATGCTTTTTGCATCCGTTCTTTTACCCGATCGTTTGGGTATTTAAATAGGCTAAAAAGTTTATCCTCATCTAAATCAAGTAAAATGGCCCCATGCTGAAGAATAACTCCTTTTTGTCTTGTTTGCGCGCTTCCTGCCACTTTCCTACCCTCTACAACAAGCTCATACCAACTTGGCGCATCAAAACAGACAGCAGAGCGTGGACTCTTCAAGGCATTTCTCTCTTCATCCGTACGAGGCACAGCAAAATAAGCTTCTAAGCCCAACTTTTGAAATCCACTTAGAACACCTTCTGAGATGACTCGATAGGCTTCAGTCACTGTCTGGGGCATTTCTGGATGTCCTTCAGAAACAATGACACTATATGTAAGTTCATGTTCATGCAAGACTCCGCGACCACCTGTTGGCCTACGGACAAAGCCAAGTCCATGCCTTTTAACTGCATCCATATCAATTTCTCTGTCTATTTTTTGAAAGTAACCAATCGATAAACTCGCAGGTTCCCATCCATAAAAGCGAATAATGGGAGGAGTTAGTCCTTCACTATGCCAATCAAGCAATGCTTCATCAAGCGCCATATTAAAAGCAGGTGAACCGTTACCTGAATCGATATATCTCCATACCTCTTTGCTCATTATCTAACCCCATTTTTAACTTTTTTCGAGATCAACATATATGTAAAATTGGCATTTCGCACTTTCACTAGTCTATCAAATGTGTTGCACAAAACAAAGTAGAGTGCACCGGATATACAATCGTGAAGGTTGCAAATAAATTCCTTTGCCCAAATACCAAATCACTTATATAATAGAATAGGTCTACTTAGCTCGAAAGGAGAAGGAACATTGGAAGCATTATATTTTATTCTTGCCGTAATCGGTGTCATCATTGCTTACTCAGCTTTTAACTATTTCTATCAACGCCGGTTTTTGAAAACATTAACAGAAGATGAATTTAAAGCAGGTTACCGCAAAGCTCAATTGATTGATGTTCGTGAACCAAACGAATTTAATGCAGGTCATATTCTAGGAGCAAGAAATATCCCTGTTTCGCAATTAAAAATGCGCATGAAGGAAATTCGACCAGACAAGCCTGTTTATCTTTACTGCCAAAGTGGAGCAAGAAGTGCTCGGGCAGCACAAATGCTTCACCGTAAAGGCTATCAGGAGCTTTCTCATCTACAAGGTGGCTTCAAGAAATGGTCTGGAAAAATAAAAGCAAAATAATAACTGAAGCATTAATAAACAGAACCCCCTAGGTCTAACACCAAGGGGGTTCTAATTATTTTTTATACTTTTTGATAACGGAGGATAGGCTTTCTTGCTGCGGTAGCCTCATCTACCCTTCCAATGACTGTTGTATGTGGTGCTTCTTGAACAATTTCCGGATTTTCCTCTGCTTCCTTTGCAATTTGAATCATTGCGTCGATAAATTCATCGAGTGTTTCCTTCGATTCTGTTTCCGTCGGTTCAACCATTATGCATTCCTCTACGTTTAGTGGGAAGTAAATGGTCGGTGGATGGTAACCAAAATCGAGTAGTCGTTTTGCGATATCTAGTGTCCTTACACCAAGCTTTTTCTGGCGCTTACCACTTAACACAAACTCATGCTTACAATGCTTATCAAACGGTAGGTCGTAATACTCTGCGAGTCTCCTCATCATGTAATTCGCATTTAATACTGCGTTTTCCGTGACTGCCTTTAAACCATCTGGACCCATGCTGCGAATATACGTATAAGCACGTACATTGATTCCAAAGTTCCCATAAAAAGGCTTTACGCGACCAATTGATTGTGGGCGGTCATAATCAAAAAGATAACTCTCACCACGTTTAGTCACAATTGGTTTTGGCAGAAATGGCACTAAATCACTTTTTACACCTACAGGACCTGAGCCAGGACCACCGCCGCCATGAGGACCCGTAAAGGTTTTATGCAGATTTAAATGGACCACATCAAACCCCATATCTCCTGGGCGTGCTTTCGATAAAACTGCATTTAAATTAGCTCCATCATAGTACAACTTTCC
>Ga0180215_1000098_pt1 | contig 130790 bp, 121 predicted proteins | sample eDN3rd37CBELigBY_FD_128871 | JGI IMG/M metagenome (GOLD analysis project Ga0180215, IMG submission 128871) | Enriched backyard soil microbial communities from Emeryville, California, USA - eDNA 3rd pass 37_C BE-Lig BY (version 2) (version 2) | ecosystem: Environmental > Terrestrial > Soil >... | reverse complement strand
TTCTTAAGAGAGTCAAAAAACAGATGTGGAGTGAGGGCCTTGACAGTTTCGTTCATATCAGGAGGCTCACCGCCCACCCCGCGGAAAGCGAAGCGCCTGGAACGGAAATCAACAGTCCCCATTATACAAACCAAATAAAAAACTGTAGGCAAGCTCGAACTTCATCGAGTTTGTCTACAGTCTGAGATCGTGGAGTAGTCCCCGATTTTTTTAACGTTTTTTTAATTCATCAAGCAATTGCTTTGTTCGTTTTGCATTTCCTTCTGCAAAGTTTTGCAGGCGTTCTTTTAATTCGTCATCTTCGTGTACCCTTTCAGCCGTAATTAAATAGGTACGCATTAAATCTTCTTCTATTTCAAGGGAGTTTTTAAGCACTGATTGCAGGTTATCTTTATCATGAGAATGGGAGCTCATCGTTTCAAGCCTCCTTTTTCTCTTAAGGTTAGCGTTTGAACTACCTTTTATACTCTTCTTTTCTCCAAAGGAAAAAAGCAATCGTTGCCAAACCTGTTGAGATCAGGGCAACTATCATAAAGGTATATACATGACTATATTCTTGGCCATAGTACCCCTCAATTACCTTTGAAAGTGAGATTACGTTTATCGCCAAAAACAAAAATATAGATAAAAATGTAATGCGTTTTTTATCCATGGCGATACTCCCTTCCTACTGCAAATACCTTGCCGTCTTTTACTTCTAAGAGTATTTTGGGTAACTCACGTTGAGGTGGTCCAGCGATTGGGTGACCTGAATTTACATCAAAGTATCCTTTATGACATGGACATAATAAAACATTGTCTTTATGTTCATAAAAAACCGGACATTGAAGATGAGTACATTTGTTATTGTAAGCCACATATTGATCATCTGGTGTTCTTACCAACACAGCGGGTTCATCTTCTGTTGGATAGTTGAAGTTTTTGGCCTCGCCAACAGCTAGTTCATCTGCAGTTGCAATTTCAATTCTTTCGGTATCCTCTTTATCATTGCCGATCGCAGACATGACCCCAAAAGGTGTGGTTGCTAAACCAAGTGCGACTGTGGTTCCAAAGGAAGCTTTTAAAAATGCACGCCTATTCAGATTTACATCTTCTTTGCGATTTAGATTATCAACCAATTTCATCATATCTTGGTCATTGTCTGGATGGTTTTTATTCTTTTTATCCTCACTCATTCCTGAATCCTCCAGTTTTCAATTACTTTATCTTACTACCTCTGTTAGGCAAATCTTGAATCAATCGTCTGAGCAAGCTTTACGTATTCTTCCAGAAGCGGCGATCCTTCAGGTGCAATGGCTGGAGTATCTAAACTCTCATCTGGCTCTTGAATTGGAAGTTGTCCTAATAGGTCCACACCTAGTTGCGAGGCTAGTTCTTCTCCTCCACCTTTTCCGAAGATAAAATACTTCTCTTGGCTTTCAGGCGGAGAAAAATAGGACATGTTTTCAACAACACCAATCACTTCATGATTACTTTTAATCGCCATTGTCCCTGCACGCTCTGCTACAAAAGCAGCTGCTTTGTGCGGGGTTGTCACGACAATCTCTTTGCTTTCTGGAATCATTAAATGCATGTCTAGGGCAACGTCTCCAGTTCCCGGTGGCATATCTAAAATAAAGTAATCTAGTTCTCCCCATAGAACATCCTTTGTGAAATGTTCAATCATTTTTCCAAGCATAGGCCCACGCCAAACAATTGGATCATTGCCATTCACTAGAAATCCCATTGACATTACTTTAATTCCATGTGTTTCAACAGGAATAATTTTTCCATTAAACGTTTTCGGTTTAAAATCGATATTAAGTATTTTGGGAACACTAAATCCGTATATATCTAAATCGATGATAGCCACCGATTTCCCTAACTTTTGTAGAGCCAGTGCAAGATTGACTGACAAGGATGATTTTCCGACTCCTCCTTTGCCACTAGTGACAGCGAGGACGTTGCCTTTTAACATGTAAAGCACCTCTTCTTTAATTGGGTTTCGGCATTGTTTTACTAAGCACAGTTCCAATTCACACTTTACCCGTAGTATGAGCAGTTCCACTTTAACCATTCTTAAAGGCCATACCTTGGAAATGCCCAGCGCTCTAGGAATCTTTTATTAAATAGGAACTTAATAAAACGGAGCTGGCCTTAAAGAACTACGCGCTCAGCCGGACCAGCTCCTATTTAAACGAGATCGGTTACTTAAGATTGTGAGTCAGTATATACCCCAAAGAATTCCGGTACATAATCCCATTTATTTCCTTCTTGTGGTTTTTTCCCCTCAACAAGGTTCATTTGTGTACGTCTTCTTCTTAGCTGTTGCATTTCGTCAAAATCAATAAAACGGATTGCATCACTAGGACAAACAGAGGCACACATTGGCGCAATATCATCTCTTGTTCTGTCATAGCACATATCACATTTGTACATTTTATTCTTTTCAAAATCGAACTTAGGAATTCCGAACGGACAGCCAAATGTACAGTTACGGCAACCGATACATTTTTCTTCCATTGCCGAAAGGACTACACCCTCATCCGTAATTTGGATTGCGTTGGCAGGACAAACTCGAGCACAAGCTGGATCTTTACACTGCATGCAAAGCATTGGGAAAGTCTGACGTGATTCCGTAAAATCAACATATTCTACATAGTTCCGTTCTTTCGCATCATGGTCACCGCATTCACGGCAAGCTGCCTGACAGGCACGGCATCCTATACAACGTTCAAATTCAAGATACATGATTTTATTCATTCTTTTGCCGCCTCCTTATTTCGTAAGTTTTTCTAGCTTCACAGCACAAACTTTAAATTCAGGCATACGTGATGTCGGATCTAATGCTGGACTAGTCAATTGATTAACTGCTTGCTGCTTTCCCCAGTGGTAAGGAACAAATAATACGTCTTTACGTATCGCCTTTGTTATTTTAACTGGGACAATCATGTCACCACGAGCTGTGACTAATTTTACATTTTCACCATTTTCAACTTGATACTGACTTGCTAATTCTGGGTGCATTTCCACGAACGGCTCTGGACATTGCTCCATTAAGAATCCTACACGTCTAGTTTGATTTCCAGATAAGTAATGGAATACAACGCGACCAGTTGTTAACCATAAAGGATAGTCTTTAGACTTCACTTCAGCAGGCCCTTTCCAATCACAGACCGCAAGATTTGCTCTGCCGTCTTCCGTTGCGAACTTTTCTTTAAAAACACTTGGCGAACCTGGATGATCTTCTGCAGGTGCTGGCCAGAATACACCGTCTTGTTCATCAATTTTTTCATACGTAACACCGAAGTAGTCAGCTTTTCCTCCTTTTGAAGCAAGGCGAAGCTCATCAAAGATTTCTCTTGGCTCATTGTATTGGAAGTGTTTTCCCTTCCCCATACGTTCTGCAATCATGCTCATGATTTGCCAATCTGGTTTTGATTCTCCAAGTGGTTCAACCACTTTTCGAATATGAATGACACGTCCTTCAATATTTGTTGTTGTTCCTTCGTCCTCTGCCCATGTCGTTGCTGGGAGCACCACATCTGCAAGTTCAGCCGTTTCCGAAAGGAAGAAGTCACTTACAACTAGGAAATCCAGTGTTTCCATTGCTTTATATACATGATTAATATTTGGTGAAGAAACAACCGGGTTTGAACAAATTACATGTAAGCCTCGGATTGTTTTATTTAACATTAAATCGAACATTTCGTAAGCAGAAACGCCAGGCTTCGGCATGTCTTCAGGGTTAATGCCCCAAACACCAGAAATGTATTCAACAGCCTTAGGATCGGTTAATTTACGGTAACCAGGCAGTAAATCTGACTTCTGGCCATGCTCACGTCCGCCTTGACCATTTCCTTGCCCAGTGAACGTTGCAACACCTGAAGCAAATTTACCAATTTGGCCTCTTAATAGTGCCATTGAGGTATATAGACTTACATTGTCTACTCCTGCTGTTTGCTGTTCTGCACCACGTGCAAACATCACAACAGATCGTGGAGATTTTCCAAAGATGTGTGCTGCTTTTACAATCTTTTCTACTGTTATACCTGTGATTTTTGAAGTATACTCAGGAGTAAATTTAGCAGTCATTTCTTTTAACTCTGCAAAATTATTACAGCGCTCTTGAACGTATTCATTGTCTACATAATCATGTTTAATTAATAAATGCATTATCCCGTTCGCTAAGGCTGAGTCTGTACCTGGTAGCAAGTCTAAGTGAACATCTGCCACGCGTGCAGTTGCTGTTTCACGAGGATCTGCTACGATAATTTTTGCACCTTTATCCTTCGCTCTCCAGAACCACTGGATGCTTGTTGGGTGGCATTCTGCTGTATTTGAACCAGCCATGAAGAAGCAATCTGTATGTTCTAACTCTGTCCAAGGAAGGGTTGAACCACGGTCCATTCCAAGAGTCTTATTGAAACCACCTGCTGCGGAGCTCATGCAATAACGACCATTATAATCTAGGTATCTTGTTCCAAGCCCTACACGAGCATATTTCCCAACAAGATAGCATTTTTCATTTGTCATGGATACGCCGCCGTAAACAGAAAGCGAATCTTTCCCATAATTAGATTGAAGATCTTTAAATTTACGTTCAATTAAATCAAGCGCTTCTTCCCAAGAAGACTCTACGAATTTCCCATTCTTTTTAATAAGCGGACGCTTAATACGGTCTGGATGGTCCACCGTTTGATAGGCAGTAACTCCCTTAGGGCACATTTTCCCTCTTGTAAGAACCCAATCGTATCGCGGCTCGACACCGACAACTTTATTTGTCTTTTCATTTACGCGAATATGCATTCCGCACTGCATACCGCAATAACAACAATGTGTCGTGACTAATTTTTCACCTTTACGAATCTGATTTTTAACGCCTTCCTTAACGAGAAACTGGCTCATGTTCCTTTTCCTCCCCCAAGTCTTTCTTTATATCCTGTTCTATTCCATAGAAGTCTTCTGAACGCTTTTTACTAAAACCTGATAGATGAATTCCATTGTTGGTGTTTACTGGTCCATACGGATTTCCCTTTGGAGCTTCCATATTCATTTGTTTCAAGGCTCTCATGCGGCGACGACACGATGGACAATAATCTGAAAGATATGAACCATCAGCAAGCTGTAAGTCAAAGCTTTGGGCTTTTAAAATTGCTTGAACGTCGGCGATTTGATCATCATTACTATAAGGTTGATGACAACTTTTACAAGACTTTGTATCGACTTTCAATGTTTCTTGATAACTCATTGGAACCGCCGTTGCTAGTGGACGAATAGGTACGTGAAACAGTTTTCCAAACGGGAAATACATAAGCATAATCACAACCGTTATTTGATGAACTAGTGAAATATGAGGATGCATCCAACCTTCAAGGAAATCATATGAGACTGTAAGTGCTAAGCCTGTCACTGTTACAGCAAGTAAAATATATAAAGGCAATAAGTCAAATTCAAAACGCTGTGTTACTTTAACATCGTAATCTTTAATTCTGCGGAACAATGCCATCGAAGCTCCAATCAAAACCATGACTGCCCCGATATTAAGCATGTTATAGAAAATTTCAGCGAACCAACCATGAGCTGCCATCTTAATCAGTGGGATATTGAAGGCAACCATTTGGTATGTGTCCGGATCAACTAAGTCGAAACGAAACCAACCAAATGTCAACCCAAAGGTAAATGCAAATGAGATGATACACCCCCACGAAATCATAATGTGCTGAATTCCACGGTATAAGCCACGCTTAAAAATAAATTTCTGTAAAAGGATATTATCAATTAGTGTTTTAGTGAGTGATTTTGCATTTCGCTTCATGCGCTCTTTTGTAAATAAATTTTTCACACTTCGTGCCGCCACTCGATTGGTTGCTGTTCGATAAATCCAGAAACTCATCCGAATACAAAGACCAATCGCAAAGACAGCTGTTCCAATCATATATCCTAGCAAAGCCATATCTATATGAAGGAATTGGGCCGTAGACATCCACATTAAAAAGAACAAAACAACAATTGCAAAAAAGGAATACATACTGGTTTTAGAATAAAAGGATTTCTCCAGTTTTAACATAATCGTTCCTCCCTATGGGTTTTCTGAGTCTGTGAAAGTTATCTTAACACCAAAAATCGAGTCCCTTGCGTTTTAAATGTAAACACTTTGTGAATAGTGCAATCCTGGGTACTGTTTGTGAAATTTCTGTGACAAGCGATTGGATTGTTTCTACACAAACCCTTTTCTGTTTATCCGTCCACTCACCTTTCAGCCTATTTTCGATGCATGATTATAACTAAATACTAATAGATGGAGGAAACTAGCGTATGTGAAGAACGTCACATCTGATTTATTCCTTTTACTCTTTTTCCATGAGTGTAAAAGTTTTGCTTAACAGGAAATTCCCCCCTAGATGCTTAGAGCGAACTGCCATATACTATAGGTAATAAGGAAAAGGAGGGCTTGAAGTGGAAACACAATTTAATGCCTTTATTGTGAATAAAACCGAAGATGATTTTTCAGCTAAACTCCAAAAGGTGACGATGGATGATCTATCTCCAGGCGAGGTAACGATAAAAGTTTCTTATTCAAGCGTGAATTATAAGGATGGACTTGCAAGCATTCCAAACGGAAAAATTGTGCGTTCCTACCCTTTCATCCCTGGAATTGACCTTGCTGGCACTGTGGTGAATTCAAAAGATAAGCGTTTTTCTGAGGGAGACAACGTTATTGTTACAAGTTATGAACTTGGAGTCTCTCATACTGGTGGATATAGTGAATATGCTAGAGTACCGGCAGACTGGATCGTCCCCTTACCCGAAGGTCTGTCAATGGAAGAGGCGATGATTTTAGGAACTGCAGGGTTTACAGCCGCTTTATCCATTCACCGTCTTGAAGAGAATGGTTTACAGCCTGACAAAGGTTCTGTCCTAGTAACAGGTGCTACCGGAGGAGTTGGTAGTATCGCTGTTGCTATGTTGGCTAGTCGAGGCTACCATGTCACTGCTAGCACAGGGAAGGAAAGCGAGCGTGAGTACTTAAAGCAAATTGGTGCAACTGAGGTTATTTCCCGTGAGGAAGTAACTGGCGAAAAGTACCGACCTCTAGACAAGCAACTATGGGCTGCTGCAGTGGATCCAGTCGGCGGGAGTACACTAAGTAGTATTATTAGTAAACTTCAATATAATGGATCAGTGGCTGTGAGTGGATTAACCGGGGGCACAGAGGTCCCTACTACCGTCTTCCCTTTTATCTTACGTGGGGTAAATATTTTAGGGATTGACTCTGTTTATTGTCCAATGGAAACAAGGAAAGAATTATGGTCACGAATGGCAACAGACCTTAAACCATCAGATCATCTACATACAATTAAACAGGTTGTGACATTAGAGAATCTCCCTGAGACTTTATCAACAATACTTAAGGGAGGGGCTCGAGGGCGGACAATTGTTAAAGTGAATTGAAAATGACAAAGAAGCGCTCTTTTCATCTAAAAAGAGCGCTTCTTTTACTAATTTCATCTGTCATTTTCAAATCCATTGTCGCTATTTCCCGAGAAATGATTCTTCTAGTAGTCTGTTTAGCTGATATAAGTCGAAAAACATCATATTAATAGTGGTTACGAGATATTGCTGGTGGTCATTCGACTTATTCCTCAACATTTTAGTGCGTACGAAGGAGCCCTCTAAGATTACTGTTGTTTAGTTGGTTGGCTACCAGACTTACGTATTAAGTGATTAAGCACTTCGGAGAAGATTAATCCGACTGCAATTGCCCCAGAAATCATCGATGCTTTTACAGCTAAGGCAATGCCAGTATTATAATCATTCTCAACAAAATTTCGCATTGTATCGTAAGCAAGACCACCCGGTACGAGTGGAATGACTCCTGCTACACTGAAAATAATCATAGGCATTTTATATTGTTTAGCAAAGATTTGGCTGATAAATGCAATTAAAAAGGAAGCTGCAAGGGTTCCAAGTACAGGTCCAAACCCATTGTCAGTAAGGGTAAAATAGACCATCCATCCAAACATTCCAGATAAACCACATTTCACAAGCGATTCTTTAGGTGCATTAAATATAACACCAAAAGCTGCTGAGGCAATAAAGCTTGTTACCAGTTGTTCTACATAGCTCATTTGATTCCTCCACACTTATAGAAACGACAACACCACTGCAATTCCCGAACCAATTGCGAATGCCGTTAAAAACGCTTCTGCTCCCTTTGATATTCCCGAAACTAAATGACCCGCCATTAAATCTCGGACAGCATTGGTAAGCAATAATCCAGGGACTAACGGCATGACTGCTCCAATGATAATTTTATCTAACTCAACCCCTAGGTGAAATTTGATAAAAAGATAGGATACCACCCCGATAATAACTGAACCTAAGAACTCAGCAAAAAATTTAACGGGGATAAGCCGATGAAAGAGAATAACCGAATAATAACCAGCACCACCAGCTATGAGAGCAGGAAGAAAGTCATACCAGCCTCCTTGGAACATAATAACAAAACAGCCACTGGCTAATGCCGCTGCAAGTACCTGCAGCCAAAATGAAAACATCAATTGTGAAGTTTCAATTTCTCTTAGTTGTCTACGAGCCTCATCTAGGTCAATTATTCCGTTGCTAATTCTTCGTGAGACATCATTCACAAGCACTACTTTTTTCAAGTCAGTTGTTCGCTCAGATATCCGAGCCAGCCTTGTTGTCTCTGGTTTTCTGTCTTCGGCAGAAAATAAAATGGCGGTCGGAGTCACGTAACTATGTGATTGCTCAATACCAAGTGCCGAAGCGATACGTTGCATCGTATCTTCAACCCGGTAGGTTTCTGCGCCACTTCGTAGCATAATCTTCCCTGCTAGAAGACAAACGTCCATGATTTCATAGGTTTCTTCACGATTTTTCATAAGTTCCTCACTTAAAAAGCCCCAATTTTAAAGACACATAACACATTTTAAAGATACCCCTAAAAGAATTCAATCCTCACCTGGGATATGAACGACTGATTGCATTTTTGGCTAGTATTTCAATCGTCATATCGTCCATTGGGGGATTATGGAGACCCGCGCGAACATCACGATAATAACGTTGTAAAGGATTCTGACGTGATAAGCTTCTAGCACCCACCACTCTCATCGCCAAATCCACTACTTTAATGCTGCCATTGGTAACAGCTAGTTTTACCGCACTTAGCTCAGCAGCCATTTGCTTTCTTTCTTCGTCATTCGATGCATCCCATTGTTTCGCAACAGAATAAAGAAAATGACGTGCTTTCATTAATTCAAGCTCCATTTCGCCTATTTTTTGACGAACGGCCGGAATTTCACTAATACTGCCTTGAATACTATTTGGCGAATATTCCTTTGCAAATTGAACAGCATACTTCTGAGCTGCACTTGCTATTCCTAAATAACAAGCAGGAATATGTAATAACCAACCATTTGCTCCTTTTTTACCGGGAACAATTTTTTCCACGAAGTATTCCGATTTCACCCTTACATTATCAAGAACTAAATCATGACTCCCCGTACCGCTCATCGCTACACTGTCCCAAGTTTCTTCTATACTCACGCCTGGAGTGGATCTAGGAATAAGAAAGTTCCCTACTTCGTCTTGCTCTTCTATCGATGCACTGACAATAAAAAAGTCAAGCATTGGTGACAATGTTGTAAAGATTTTTCGACCACTAATGATCCAAACATCCCCATCCTTACGAGCAGTCGTTTGTGGTTTCCCACCTCTTGTTGGACTTCCCGTTTGCGCTTCGCTCGCCGCACTGTTTAGAAGCGCACCTTGACGAACTTGTTCACAGACCTCGCGAAAAATCTCTTCCTTCCAGATTCGTTTTTCACTCAAGTTTTTAATAATGCCCATATGCCACCCAATGGAAAGTGCTGTGGAACCATCACCTTCAGCTACCTTTTCCTGCAGGCGAAGAAGTTCATATAGTGAAATCCCATTCCCTCCATATTCTTTCGGTAGAGTTAAACTTGTATATCCTGATTCCTTTAATTCTTTCATATTCGCAAATGGAAATGTTCCTTCTTCATCTATATTGTTTCCACGTTCTCTAAATTTCACAGCGAGATGCTCCATCAACTGAAGTCGTTCATCTAATGACTTTGCTTTATGAAATTCCACTTGACTCCCTCCCTAATATCTAAGTTCTATATTTAAAATAACAGAAAATCCTAAAATTGTTTAAAAAACCGCTTCTCCCCCTACCTTCTTACTCTTAATGGAATAACCTGTTCATTAATCTATGATAAACTTGTATTTCTACTCATTTCTTATTAGTATAAAGGTCAATAGAAAGGTATAATGAAGGATAATACTTTACATAAAAGAAAGGCTGATATCGGTTGGAAGAGAATTCTAATTTTATCAAAACGATCATTAAAGAAGACTTGGAATCAGGCAAACGCAACAAAGTAATTACTAGGTTCCCGCCAGAGCCAAACGGTTACTTGCATATCGGGCATGCCAAATCTATTGTAATCAACTTCGGTTTAGCAGACGAATTTAATGGACAAACCAATCTACGCTTTGATGATACGAATCCATTAAAAGAAGATCAAGAATTTGTCGACTCAATTAAAGAAGATGTGGCATGGCTTGGATATGAATGGGAGAATTTACGATATGCGTCCGATTACTTTGAAGAAATGTACGAGCGCGCAGTTCTTTTAATTAAGAAAGGAAAGGCTTTTGTCGATGACCTTTCTGCAGATCAAATCCGTGAATATCGTGGGACTCTTACTGAGCCTGGGAAAGAAAGTCCATTCCGTAATCGCAGCATTGAGGAAAACCTGGATTTGTTTGAACGTATGCGTAATGGTGAATTTGCGAATGGCGAAAAAGTACTCCGAGCAAAAATTGATATGGCTTCTCCTAATATCAACTTGCGCGACCCTGTAATCTATCGTATTTCCCATACAAGTCATCATAATACTGGGGATAAGTGGTGCATTTATCCAATGTACGCTTTTGCTCATCCACTCGAGGATGCCATTGAAGGAGTGACCCACTCTCTTTGTACAACTGAGTTTGAGGATCAGCGTCCTTTCTACAATTGGGTGGTTGCTGAATGTGAAATGGAGAATATTCCTCAACAAATTGAGTTCGGTCGCTTGAACCTCACAAATACAGTTATGAGTAAGCGAAAGCTTAAACAACTTGTTGAAGAAAATTATGTGGATGGGTGGGATGACCCACGCCTACCAACAATCTCCGGGTTAAGAAGACGTGGTTTTACACCCGAAGCAATCCGTGAGTTTGTTGCCGCTGCGGGTGTGTCCAAGGGATACTCCACTGTTGATGCCCAAATGCTTGAACACTTTGTTCGGGAAGACCTTAAACTGAAGGTACCGAGAACAATGGGCGTCCTTAAGCCATTGAAAGTCGTCATCACCAATTATCCTGAAGGCGAAGTTGAGTGGCTTGATGCCGAAATTAACCCTGAAAACCCTGAGATGGGTACAAGGAAAATTCCTTTTTCTCGTGAAATCTATGTTGAACAAGATGACTTTATGGAAAATCCACCAAAAAAATATTTCCGCTTGTTCCCTGGAAACGAAGTACGCCTAAAGCATGCTTATTTTATTAAATGTGAAGAGGTCATTAAGGACGAAAACGGCAATGTAGTTGAACTGCGTTGTACCTATGATCCTGAAACGAAAAGTGGTACAGGCTTTACAGGTCGCAAAGTGAAAGGAACTCTACATTGGGTGGACGCTACACATGCAATTCCTGCAGAATTCCGTCTGTACGAGCCTCTTATCCTTGACGCTGATAAAGAAGCATCCGAAGAAGAAGGCGAAGACAAAACATTCCTTGATTACATGAATCAGAATTCACTTGAAATCCTGCAAGGCTTTATTGAACCGAATATGAATGAGGCCAAGGCTCAAGATAAATTCCAATTCTTCCGCCACGGTTATTTCAATGTAGATCCCAAGCATACAACAGAGGAAAAGCTCGTATTTAACCGTATCGTTTCACTTAAAAGTTCGTTTAAATTATAATTTGGAGGCATCTTGCTCTCTCGGGTACTATTTATCTCGGGTGGCAGATGCCTTTTCATATTCGAGTCAACTTTCTACTTGCTTTTAGTGTGGCCCACCATTTATTAGTGCCCTTTCTCCTGATTACCCCAAACACTTAGTGACCCGTCAACTCAACTCCATTGTTGACCTTCCACTTGGCTCTCCCCTCAACTTATAGCTCCAACCACCCCTTCTGCTGACCTTTCTCCCGATTCCCCCACCACATAAGGCAACAATCACCATACGTCATATTAATAAATCAATAATAAAAAACAACCGTCTCCTTTTAATAGGAAAACGGTTGTTTCATTATTTTTATCATGTTTATTTCTGTTGTTCTTTAAGAAACTCGATGTTTGGCTCAATCCCAAACCATTCTTGATAAATCTTTGTGTAAGTTCCATTATCAAGTACAGTGTTTAAAGCTGTGTTAAATTCCTCAACTAGCTCACTGCCTTTCGGAAATAAGATGCCGTAGAATTCAGAGTCAAAGCTAGTATCTTCAATAACGGTTAAGTTTTTATCTGGGTTATTCTTAGCATATTCTTCAACTACAACGTTATCGGCAACAACAGCAGCTGCGCCACCACTTTCCATTTCCATAATCGCTAGGTTATTATCTTCAAATTTTTTGATGTCTTTATGATTTGTTCCAAGTAAAGCATCCATTGCCGCTTGACCTGTTGTTCCGTTTTGCACGGCCACTAGTTTCCCTTTTAGATCTTCAGCTGATTTAATATCGCTATCCTTTGGAACTAAAATTTTATTTGTTGATTGAAAGTAAGGAACTGAAAAATCATAAGTTTGTTTTCGGTCATCATTCATTGTGATTGCTGCAATTGCTAAGTCGGCACGCTTGCTTTCAGTTTCGACGAAAATTGGATCCCAGCCAAGATGTTCAACTTCAACTTCATATCCAGCCTCTTTTGCAACTGCTTGAATTAAGTCGATATCAAAGCCCTTTACTTCACCTTTATCCAGATATTCCATTGGTGCATATGCCGCATTTGTAACCACTCTTAATGTTTTCTTTTCTTCACTTGCTTTTGACTTTGATTCTTCTCCACTTGTTTCATCAGCAGTACCACAAGCCGATAAAAATAACACAACTGTAAGAACTAGACTCGATAATAAAAAAAGACTCTTTTTCATTTTACATCCCCCTGATTATTTATTGAAAGGTTCGTATCTTTCAAGTTTCATATTTTGATAATAGAATTATTATAACTCTAGTTGTATTATTATGCAATATAACAAAAACAAAATCCTCCCAAAATTGCTTTCTTACAATACCAAACTTCTATCACATCGCTTTTCCCAAACGATTATTTTACCCTCTTATTAATATTAAAAGAGGTCCCTGACCCCTAGCGAAGTTTATTTGTCGCTAGGCCTCAAGAACCTCTTTTATTTTTTATAGAACTTTACTAAGAAAGGCTTTTGTTCTTTCTTGCTGCGGAGATTCAAACATTTGTTTTGGCTCATTTTCTTCGACGATATAGCCTCCATCCATGAAAATTACGCGGTCACCCACCTCACGAGCAAACCCCATTTCATGTGTCACTACAACCATCGTCATTCCTTCTTTAGCCAATTGCTTCATAACCTCTAGTACTTCCCCAACCACTTCTGGGTCCAGTGCAGAAGTTGGTTCATCGAAGAGCATAATCTTTGGCTCCATCGCTAATGCTCTTGCAATCGCTACACGTTGCTTTTGTCCACCTGACAGCGAGCTAGGATAGGCATCTGCTTTTTCCTCAAGTCCAACCTTACGTAACAACTCAATTCCTTTATTACGTGCCACCTCTGCTGAAACCTTTCTAACCTTCGTCGGAGCAAGCATGAGATTTTGAATAACTGTCTTATGTGGGAAAAGATTAAAATGCTGAAATACCATACCAACTTCTTGGCGCATTTTATTAATATCATTCTTTTTATCGGTAATATCTGTTCCTTCTATTAAAATATGGCCATCCGTTATAGACTCTAGTAAGTTAATACATCTTAACAACGTAGATTTTCCCGAACCTGAAGGCCCGATAACAACAACTACTTCCTGCGGTTCAATCGATAAATTGATATCTTTTAACACTTCATTATCCCCAAAGGACTTTTTAAGATTTTCAATTTTAATCAATCTGTCTTCAACCTCCTTTCCAGCCTATTTAATACGAATGTTAAACTAATGGTCAAAATTAGATAAATGACTGCTGCTGTTAGGTATGGTTCCCAAACCTTATAATACTGCCCCGCCATGGCTCGTCCCCAGTACATAATCTCTGGTGCTGTTATAACAGCCAATAGAGATGAATCTTTAAGTAAAACGATGAATTCATTTCCTAGCGGTGGAATCATTCGTTTAAACGCTTGTGGAAGAATAACATGTCGCATCGCCTGTACGTTACTCATCCCTAGTGAACGTGCCGCTTCCATTTGTCCACGGTCAATGGATTGAATACCTGCCCTGAAAATTTCAGCAATATAGGCTGCTGAATTAAGGGAAAGTGCGACAATCCCAGCTACAATAGCATTTGTTTCACCAAACAACAACGGTACGAGTCCGAAATGCACTAAAAATATTTGAACAAGTAAAGGCGTACCACGGAAAAAGGTAATATAAAGTGTAAATGGAAATGCGATTAATTTGTTTTGTACAATTTTTCCAAGCCCGATAAATAACCCGAGCACTGTACCAATCAGAATCCCTGCTAAGGATAAGCCGATTGTTAGGAGTGTACCTTGTAAAAAAAACGGCGCATATTCCGCTATGAGATCAAAGCGAAAATTCATGATAAAGTCCCCCTATTAAGTTAAAAATTGCGTAACTTTATGTAGCAAGTTACGCAATTTTTTATCCGCAATTATTGCTGTTCTTTTAAAATATCAATATTTGGTTCGCTTCCAAACCATTCTTGATAAATTTCTTCATATTTTCCATTATCAATAACAGCATTAATCGCTGTGTTAAATTCTTCTACTAATTCGCTCCCTTTTGGAAATAGTAGACCATAGAATTCCGAATCAAACGTTTCATCCTCAATAACTGTTAAGTTTTTGTCTGCATTGTTTTTTGCAAATTCTTCAACAACCACATTATCGGCAACAACAGCAGCTGCGCCCCCACTTTCCATTTCCATAATCGCTAGGTTATTATCATCAAACTTTTTTATATCTTCATGATTTTTTCCAAGCAAAGCATCCATTGCAGCCTGACCAGTCGTTCCATTTTGAACCGCAACCTTTTTCCCTTTCAAATCATCGGCACTTTTTATATCACTTCCATCTGGCACTAAAATTTTATTAGTAGATTGAAAGTAAGGAACTGAAAAGTCATAGGTTTGTTTACGATCATCATTAATAGTAATAGAAGAAACGGCCAAATCTGCACGTTTACTTTCAATTTCTACGAAAATTGGATCCCAGCCAACGTGCTCAATTTCTAGCTCATAGCCTGCTTCCTCAGCTACAGCCTTGACAAAGTCAATATCGAAGCCAACAACATTCCCTTTATCTTGATACTCCATAGGTGCATATGCGGCATCGGTTACTACTCTTAAAGTCTTTTTCTTTTCTTCCTTATTTGCCTCTGTATCGCCACTCGTTTCCTCGGAGCTACCACAGGCTGATAAAATGACCATGAGCATTAACACTATTCCTAAAAACATCATTGACCTTTTTTTCACTTCATTTCCCCCTTTTATAATCTTTTAAAATCATATGCCAGTAATCTGCAAAAATATTTTATAAATTCATATTTGAATATATTATAACTACGTTTGTATTTATATGCAATAAAACATTGAAAACTTCTAGAACGTTTTTGGCATTAATAGTTAGTATATTAAACATACATACTATCGTTTTAAATTTCTGTTTATTATCTTTATGCATAACGCCTAGAATCTAATCCGGATAGCGTTTTCCTTTTAAATACTTCCTAAATCTACATTCTCACTTCTCCCTTAATGTATGCTACGATTAAACTCGAAATTTGTCTGTTTTTATATAATAATTCAAGTTCATTACGTGTTATGATTTGTTAGGATTCACAGAATGACAGGAGATTGATTTTATGCAGAAAAAGAAACTGATTATCATATTTATCTTTGTTAGTCTTTCATGGATTTTTGGAACAAGCTATCTTGTTGACCACTACACTCCTGGACACCTTAAAGAAATAGTTGAGCATACTAAAGAATTTTTTTACGTAATCCTTACTGGTTTTTTCTTTTATTTTTATGTTTTAAAATCAGAACAGCTAACCGTCGCAAAAGAAGAGGAACGACGCTTATCTACACTTATTAATTCCATGGTCGATGTTGTTATCTTTAAGGATGGCGACGGCCGTTGGATTGAAGCAAATGAATTTGGATTAAAACTGTTTCAACTAGAGGGTGTAGACTACCGTGGGAAAAAGGATTCGGAGCTAGCTGCATATACGGACTACTTCGCCGATAGTCTTCGTGCCTGTGAAATAACCGATGAGGAAACGTGGAAAAACGGCGTTGTTACTCGTGTAGAAGAAGTTATTACTAATCCGGATGGCACGGTGAAAACCTTTGATACGATAAAAGTGCCTCTTTATCATTCTGATGGAAGTAGAAGAGGGTTCGTTGTGATTGGCAGGGATATCACGGAAAGAAAGCAAGTAAAGATGCTACTTGAAGAAAGTGAACAACGGTATAAGTCTCTGTTCGATTATAACCCAGACATTGTCTATATGATTGACTTAAACGGAAGGATTGCTAATTTAAATCCACAGTTTCAGTCTATTACAGGCTTCAGCGCCGAAGAAACAATAGGAAGAAAATTGGAGGACCTTGTTAAGAAACGGTACAAGGATGAAATCTTAAAAGCACATTCATCTGTTATTACGAATCATAAGTCAGAGATTTTCGAATTAAAGGTCAAGCATAAAAGTGGAAAATCCATTACACTTAGTTGTACATCTGTACCGATGGTCATCAACGGCAAGGTTGCAGGGATTATTGGATACGGGAAAGATGTCACCCAAATAGGGGAAACAGAGAAGCGATTACGTAGAACAGAAAAGCTTTCAGTCGTTGGAGAACTCTCAGCAAGTGTTGCCCATGAAATCCGAAATCCACTTACTTCCTTAAAAGGATTTGTTCAGTTATTAAAAATGGAAGATGAAAAGCATCATCTTTATTATAAAATCATGCTAGATGAACTTGACCGTATTAACCATATTGTTGGGGAATTACTTTTACTCGCAAAACCTCAGAAAGTGTTGTACAAAAAAGTAGACATTCAAAATATCATTTCCGACGTTGTATCCCTACTTAAGACTGAAGCTAGTCTTCATAATATCCAAATTGAATTTATCAGTAGGGAAGACGAAATACAAATTGAATGTGAGCCAAACCAACTAAAGCAGTTATTTATAAATATTATTAAAAACGCCATTGATGCCTCTAAACAGGGAGATGTTGTGGTGATCTCACTTGAACGGATTGGAGAAAATGTTTCAATCATCATTAAGGATAATGGCTGCGGTATATCCACTGAACGCCTTAAACGTTTAGGTGAACCCTTCTATTCATCAAAAGAAAAAGGTACTGGTCTTGGGTTAACAGTATCCTTTAACATTGTTCAGTCTCATAGCGGAAAAATCCAATTTAACAGTGAGCAGAGCAAAGGAACAGTGGTACAAATCGACTTACCGATAAAAAACAAACATAGTGCCCCACTTATGAAATCCTATCTGTAGGATAACACCGAAAAGGCTCGTCTTTTATAAGACGGGCCTTTAATATTGTTTATACAGATTATTGCTAATCCTCGTCCTTAATATCAATATCTTCTGGGATTGGTTCGTTTAAACTTTCTTCTACAAGCCTCTTATATTTTTCTACCTGCTTTAAATGGGTCGTGAACTGCTCTTTATAAATCAAGTACTGTTCACCATCATAAAGAGCCCGAATTTTCCTTTCTCTAACCAAACTCTCAATTTGGTTCTCAGGCATTGATAAAAACTCAGCCGTTTCTTTAATGGTTAAATACATCCATCCTCATCCTTTCACACTACACCGTACTAAGATTTAAAGCTTTCTATTCTTTCAAAGTGTCAACTAGTTTTTCCGCTGTTCTTCGGTATAGATTGCTCATATTAACTAGCGAAGCAATTAGGAGTACTTTTTCTAGCTCTTCAGTGTCTCCTGCTGTTTGAGCTAACTCATTGTTTGCCTCATTCGCTTTTTCTTTAAGGTTTTCTTTATAGTTTTCTTTATTTTTATTATGAAGGTTTAGATAGCTTTTATAAAACTGTTCGAGATCCATCTCGTCCTCAAGAAGTTTCTCGTTTATTCCATTTAAGACTGTCTTTATATCCCCGATAGATAGTACACCTTTTAATTGATAAATTAGCGCTATTAAAATGATGTGTTCCTTAGAATACTTTTTATTTTTTACCGGAAAGAACAACTTTCCTTTTGCATAGTTATTAATCATTGTCTTCGTCAGGATCTTTTCCTCATCATTTCGTTTTGTTGGCGCAAATGTCTTCTCAAATAACTGAATCACCTGATCCATATACAAATCAATACTTGGAATATCCTCTATAGAAATGTTTTCATTGTCATCTAGCTTATTCAGCATTTCATCTATATCCATTTCCTGCCTCACTTCTCCTGTTTAATTAGCTATATTATACCGACAATGATAAAAAAGGTAAACCTTGACTACATTACATATTGTTAATATAATGACATATAGTATTGAAAACTACATAGTAATAGATAAGGAGTCGATATTGTGAACCAACTCATTCGTGAACCCATAAATGGATTTACCCATCTCGCAGGTGCCATCCTTTCTTTCGCCGGCCTCCTAGCATTAGTTATCAAAGCAGCAAGCGAGTCAGCTTCTCCACTCACTCTCACAGCAGTCATTATATTCGGGGTTAGCATGATTCTCCTGTATAGCGCATCCGCTACCTATCATTTGGTCATGGCCCGAGACGCCATTATCGCTTTTTTACGTCGCCTTGATCATTCAATGATTTTTGTTCTCATCGCCGGTACGTATGCTCCATTTTGTTTAATTACTTTAGATGGCACCACTGGCTCCATTATCTTTTCAATCATTATGGCAGTAGCACTCGCAGGAGTTGTTTTTAAAATGGTCTGGTTCAATTGTCCAAGATGGATATCAACTGGATTATACATCTCCATGGGATGGGTGATTGTATTCGCCGCCCGCCCCTTAGCCGAAAACCTTGGGTCTGCGGGGTTAAGTTTGTTAATAGCAGGCGGTCTTCTTTACACCATAGGAGGATTGATCTATGGCTTCAAACCAAAGTTTATGCAATCTAAATATATGGGCTTTCACGAAATCTTCCACATCTTCATTTTACTCGGAAGCCTAGCCCACTTTTTAAGCGTCTATCTCTTTGTTTTATAACTTCTCCCCCTTTTTTTGAAACGGGGGCTTTTCTTTTAGGTCAATGTTTAAAACTCTAAGGTTCCTGCATTACTACGTATGCATCATCTTGATTAGAGTGGAAGGTACAATGCTCTTGCCAGGGTGCAAAACCAAGGGAGACCTATCTAATAACAAACTTGACTCCCGGACTTCCCGTCACCCACTCTTGCCTGAATTAGAATCAAACGCTTGGTTAATAACACTCTTTAAAAAAGGGCGTTAGGATATATGACAACTCCCGTGACACAAATGGATGATTCCCATACTCTAGAAGCAATAACCAAGAAAAACTGAGGACGGAGAGGTGATGAACCGTGAAGAAATCAAAAGAAGTACAACTAGCGGAAAGGATTATCCAATTAGATTTGTTACGCGATGAATTGTATGAACAATTGCTAATAACCTATGGGTGGAGGGCCCAGGAATTTCTTCGAGCTGTACAAAACAGCCAAATTCTTGACCATCCGCCAAATAAGATGATAGCAACAGAAGCTCATAATGATGTGAGTAAGAATAAAGTTTACTCAATCTAACCACCTCTTTTGTTATCGGATCATAACTACACGAAGGAGAGGAATATCGTGTCTAAACTCTTAAGAGAAGGAATGGAAAAAGCAAGAAAGCATTATATCAAAAAGATTCTCCAACTAAAAATCACCTCTACTCCCATCCAAGAATTACAACACCTTCCATTAAGTGACCTTCAAGAAATCCTTAACCGTTATAAAAATCGTTAAAAGTAGAACCGCCAGTAGCTCAGCTGGCGGTTCTATTTGTTTCCTTTTTTTACCCTCATTTTCTCATTCTGAAATGAGCATTCAGCTGTCCTTTTATCATTTCATCGCGAATTTTTTGTTTCGTCTTTTCTTTATTGAGTTCTTTTTTTATTTCTGCTGTCTGCACACCCTCTTCTCTTCTTTCTGCAATCTTCATTAGCGTTTCTACATCTTCAAATGAATACTTTCTCCCCCCTTTTCCGGTTCGGCCTGGTGAAAGCAAACCGCGCTCCTCATAATAGCGAATTTTCCTGAGCGATAACCCTGTAAGTTCACTGACAATCCCAATAGATATGACTTTCTTTTCTTTATAGGATGACATAGCTCCCTCCTGGCTGACATAGTTTAGGAGAATTTATTACTAAAACTTCTTCTCAAACTTTGTATTACTGTTGATTATGGATGATTTAATGGTTTTCTCAACTAGATTGGGAGATGTCCTAACAATCTTTTCATTCATTAGGAATATAGTAATAGGAAAGACAGCATAAATTTAATTTAAATTTTTAGATTTTTCTATATTCATATTTTTGCCGTTGTGAGATAATATAACATATTTTTCGATTAACAAAGTTGAGGTGAACAGAGAATGAGCAATGAAGCTTCTTATAAAGACAAAAAGGTGATTACAATCGGTATCGTTCGAGAACTTACCGGATTATCGGAGCGACAGATTCGATATTATGAAGAACGCAAACTAATTTTCCCAGAGCGTACTCCTGGAGGAAGCAGAAAGTACTCTTTTGCAGACATTGAGCTGCTAATGGACATCGCTGAAAAAATTGAAGATGGTGTTCAGACCTTCGAAATCCGCCAAGAAATGATGAAAGATAAGAAAAAGGCAGAACAGGCAAAACTCCGCAAGAAAATGATTCAAGGACAGCTTAACGCTCAATTTGGTATCAGAAAGGCTTGAATTCCCATCCAATAACTCAATTAGTAATGCAATGTTACTTTCCCCCTTCATTTTTATAAGCAAATGGATATTTTCTTTTTCCTTCTAAAATTTATGTCAGGTTTTCTAACATCGTTGTAGAAATAACCTTCCACCGATGCGAAAATAAAACTACAGAAAGCCAAATAAACAAATTTGGAAGGGGAGAAATGAATTTGGATACTACATTTTTATTAAACAGTGTTTGGGTTATGGTGTCTGCAGTATTAGTCATTTTAATGATTGGAGGCTTCATTCTTTTAGAAACAGGATCTACAAGGATGAAAAACGCTGGACATATTGCTGGTAAAACCATCCTCACCTTTGGAATTGGTTCGATTGTATTCTGGGCATTTGGTTACGGGTTAATCTTCGGGGAAGGAAATAGCTTAATTGGTTTATCGGACTTCTTTTACTCAGGATATGACGTAGAAGGGTTAGGACTTTCCGGAGCAGTATTTTTCTTATTCCAAACAGCTTTTGCTGGGATTTCATTAACGATTGCCTTTGGTGGCTTTGCTGAAAGAGCGAAAATGGGGGTTTATCTCGTATTCGCAGTTCTTTTCTCACTATTAGTTTACCCACCAGTTGCTCACTGGATTTGGGGCGGCGGCTGGTTAGCTGAACATGGCAAACAAGACTTTGCTGGTTCAACTGTTGTTCACTTAACTGGTGCAATGGCTGCACTTGCTGCTACGATTCTATTAAAACCGAGGATTGGTAAATACAATAAAGATGGTTCCGCAAATAATCTTTACGGACATAACCAAGTATATACTGCCTTAAGTGTATTGTTACTATGGGTAGGTTGGTTTGGATTCAATGCTGGAAGTACAGTTGCGGTTGACGATGGGTTCTTTGGTTTTGTTGCAGTAAACACAAACCTCGCTGCTGCAGCTGGTACGATTGCTGCAATGATTATTTCTTGGGTAGTAATGGGGAAAGCAGATGTCTCCATGATGTTAAACGGGGCTTTAGCTGGTTTGGTTGCCATCACGGCATCATGTGCATTCGTTGATACTTGGGCATCAGTAGTCATTGGTTTCATCGCTGGTATTCTTGTATTCTATAGCATTCGATTCTTTGAAGCTCGTAAAATTGATGATCCAATCTATGCGTTATCTGTACACGGAGCAGCTGGAGTTTGGGGTACTTTATCAACTGGATTTTTCGCTACACCAGAGCTTGCTTCTGTTGGTAAGCCGGGATTATTCTACGGTGGCGGTTTTGAGCAACTTGGTGTTCAAGCATTAGGAGTTGTTGTCTGTGGCGCATTCGCCTTTATCGTTTCCTTCGTATTATTAGCTGGTATGAAAAAGATTATGGGTGGTCTACGAGTGACAGAAGAAGAGGAAATCATGGGTCTTGATATTAGTGAACATGGTGCATATGGGTATCCTGAGTTGCTCAAAGCAGACACAACTTCAACGAAAGAGCAATCCATTTCCCTTAAAAATGACGGCCGTCCTCTTAAAGCCTAGGCTAATGAAATAAAAGTAATTGTACTATCTCTCCCTCCCCTTGAGCAATTTGTTCAAGGGGAAATGCTATTTTTAGAAGGGGTGTAATTGGCATGGCAATCAACACCAAGTATTCACAGATAAAGGCATTCCGGGACCAGGAAATGAGCCATGTGTGGTCTAATTCCACACAGTTAAACTCTATTCATGACGAGATCATCAGGCAAACCGTTACTCTTGCAGTTGATTCATTTCAGTCTGAGTTCGGTCCCCCACCTTCCCCCTTTTGTTTCTTTGTTATGGGAAGCGCCGGAAGATCCGAACAAGGAATTTGGAGTGATCAGGACCATGGCATTATTTTTAAAGAAACGAAAGATACAAGAACCCAAGAGTACTTCCTAACACTTGGCAATGAAATCTCCGAGGGATTGGTTGAAACTGGTTATAAAAAGTGCGACGGCAATGTGATGGCAAGTAATCCATTGTGGTGTAAGTCTATTGAAGATTGGGATAATCAGCTAATGAGTTGGGTACTCGACGCATCCTGGGAGTCTATTCGTCATTTATTAACCTTTATCGATGGTAGATGCCTTTATGGAGAGGATTTGATCCTTCATCTAAAACAATCCATTTACCCTTTTATTCACAAGGAACATTTACTTTTTAGAATTCTCGAAAACACAATGCACGTTAAAAAAGGGGTTGGCATCTTAGGGCAATTTCTTGTTGATACCCATGGCCCGATGACCGGTTCTCTTAATATAAAGGAAAGTGCATTATTTCCATATGTTAATGCAGGTAGAGTAATGGCCATCCGTGAAAAATCCATGAAAACCTCCACTTACGAACGGCTTCAACTGTTACCTGATTTGGTTCTAAGAGAGAAATATAGAAAGCAATTTATAACCCTACAAAGCTATCGTCTAAAATACGGCATTCATACAAACTATGATTCAGGACACTACCTAGCTATTGAGCATTTATCAAAGCACCAACGAAAAATATTAAAAGAGGTATTGAAAGACGGAATTGGTCTCTTTGACTATGTAAGAAAACTTGTAGTAAAGGATGAGCATCATGGGCATGAATGACTTTATCCAGTTTTTTAGAGGCAAAGGTACAAAAAAGATAGGGTCAAATGTTTTAGCTGGTCATGGACATTCTAACGCCCAGAGCATTTCCTTTTTACGTCAACTCGAAAAAGAAGTGCGAAAAAAAAACGACCTTTCCTCTCCACTAAATCTACTTGAAGTTGTAGTATTCGATATTGAAACAACTGGATTTTTTCCTGAAAAAGGGGATGAAATGATATCAATTGGGGCGGTAAAAATGAAAGGGAGTGAAGTTCTAACCCAGGAAACATACTATTCTTTGATTCGTTCCAAAAAGCCGATTCCTCCTGAAATCACCTCCTTAACGAATATTCACAACGAAGATTTATGTAGTGCTCCCGAAATCGCTGAAGTTCTAATGAGCTTTTTACGCTTTACTTCCACTAGAATTCTTATCGCTCATCATAGCAAACACGAGCAAAGCTTTATGCAAAAGGCCACTTGGGAGCATACTCGAACAAAATTTCAACATCGGATTATTGATACCTCTTTTTTAACCAGAATCTTTGAACCCTCATCAGGGTCGCAGCCTTTAGAAAAAATATGTATAGATTGCGGTATCGAGATTAGAAATCGCCACAACGCACTTGGCGATGCGTTAATGACGGCTGAATTATGGGGGCATTATCTAAAAAAGGCAGAAGCAGAGGGCTTTGCTACACTTGGCGAAGTATACGAGTATTTAGCAAAGATAAGGTGATGGGTAGCGTGAGTGTACCCGCTAGTATTAGTTGATCGTTTATTTAAGCGTTCTCTTTGGCTTATCTCTGCTTGCGCTGTTTGGAGTAGCCTCGTATTCGGACTCTCCTCGGCTTTTTCCTGCTTAACCTGTCTGAATCAACCTCGTATTCGGACTCTCCTCGGCTTTTTCACGCTTTACCTGTCCGAACCAGCCTCGTATTCGGACTCTCCTCGGCCTTTTCCTGCTTTACCTGTCCGAACTAGCCTCGCATTCGGACTCTCCTCGGTCTTTTCCTGCATCTTCTGTCCGAATAGGTCTCTCCTCCTACTCAGACTCTTCTTATAATAAAGGTACAACCTTAACTACTCTTCATAAAGTCTATCGTCTGACTAAGTCCATCTTGTAAGAAGTCCTAGGAAGTGTGCCAATCCCTGTTTCATACCTCTGTCCATCCAAAACAACTCGTTCTTCGACTCTATACATTTGGACGCAAGAAAAAATAACCCCAAAAAGAAACAACATTTTGGGGTTATTTTTTCATTAACTTTTGAATCGTCACCAGTAGTTCATCAACAACCTCTTGGTCGCCCTCCTGAATTCGCTCAACGATACAGGTTTTCATATGCCCTTCTAGCAAAAGTTTTGCGACACTATTTAATGCAGCTTGAGTGGCGGAGATCTGAGTGATTACGTCATCACAATACGTATCTTTTTCAATGAGTCCCTTTATTCCTCGAATCTGCCCTTCAATGCGGTTTAATCTAGTGACTAAATTTTTCTTCATTTTATCAGAATGATGACTTTTTCTATCGGTAGCACCACAATGGTCATCTGATTCTGTTCGTTCTACATCTGAATTAAGGATATCCAACCTATAACCTCCTTTCCCTTATTTTACTATACCCCCATGACGTACTCAACATGACCTCTCCGAAAGATTCTTCGGTAAAGAGACGCTTCAAGTCAAATATACATGCACTATAAAACTATGGCGTTTTTGTGAAAGAAACCAAATGAGTCAGACCGTCTAACATTGACATCACAAGTTTTAATCCCCTATACCATAAGTTTTATGAGGACTTATGTAACTTTTTACCCCCTGTGACCTATATCACAAACCCATGATTTTGAATGTGTTACATTGTTAATGAGAAAAGTTATCAATGATTTTTTACTATAGATCTCATAAAAAATAAACCACTGAATATAAAACTTGTCTTCTAAAAAAGGAGAATTGATATGAGCGAATTCATTAATAATCGTGAACGAGTGCTAGAAAATAAAACAGAACGTCAAGACATGTTAAAGCAAATCATTAAAGACTTACACAATGGCAAAAGCGTTGATGAAGTAAAAGCTCAATTTGAAGATGCTGTTGGAAATATAACTGTTGCAGAGATTTCACAGTTAGAGCAAGCATTAATGGAAGAGGAAGGAATTCCTGTTTCTGAAGTTCAACGCCTTTGCTCTGTTCATACCGCTATTTTTAAAGGGTCGATTGAAGAAATTCATCGTTCAGAAAAACCAGAAGAACAACCGGGTCACCCAATCCATACATTCAAGCTAGAAAATAAAGAGATTGATATGCTTGTAAACTTTAAAATGCAACTCCACCTAGAGCGTTTTGAAAAAGACGATATCGAAGAAAATATTATGAAACTAATTGAAGATTTAAATCTACTTTATGATGTGGATAAGCATTACACACGCAAGGAAAATCTCCTTTTCCCTTATCTCGAAAAATATGGGATTATGGGCCCCACTCAAGTCATGTGGGGCGTTGATGATGGCATTCGCGCTGCCATTAAGGGAGCTAAAGAAAGGTTAACCAACTACAACGGCGATAAAAAAGCGATTAGTTCAGCTATTTACTTCGTTATTAAAGAAACAAGTGAAATGATTTATAAAGAAGAAAATATCCTTTTTCCTATGGCATTACAAACGCTAACCGAAGATGAATGGGTTAAAATGGCCCACGATGGTGAGGATATCGGCTATTGCTTAACAGGACCAGCTGGTGTTTGGAAGCCAGAACGCAAGGAAATCAACGCCACAGCCATGTCCGATGGCTTCATCAAAATGGAAACGGGTTTATTATCCTTAAAACAATTAGAGCTAATGTTAAATCATTTGCCAGTTGATATTACCTTTATTGATCAAGATGATGTTGTCCGATATTTTTCACACGGAAAAGAGCGCATTTTCCATAGAACAAAGGCGGTTATTGGAAGAACCGTTCAAAACTGTCACCCACCAAAAAGTGTTCATGTTGTCGAAGACTTGCTCCGCGATTTTAAAGCTGGGGATAAGGATGTTGAAGATTTCTACATTAAGTTCCGTGATAAATATGTCTATATCCGCTATTTCGCGGTACGAGATGAACATGGTGAATATATGGGTACACTCGAATTCACTCAGAACATCGACCCAATCCAGGCAATTGAAGGCGAAAAACGAATTTTATCTTAAGGCTCTCCTATCAAATTTTTCACAGAAACCTTTTATCTTAAACACTATTAATACTAAAAAAACTAATGAGGTGAAGTTAAAGTGAATAATGAACTAATCGAAAAGATTTATGAAGTTCTTGAAGAAGTATTGGACCCTGAGCTTGGGATTGATATCGTTAACTTAGGTCTTATCTATGACGTTATCTTAGATGCCGAAAACAACGTCCAAATCAATATGACGATGACATCGATGGGTTGCCCAATGGCACCACAGATCATGACCGATGCCCATATGAAGCTTTCTGCCAACATTAAAGAATTAAAAGATATTAAAATCGATATCGTCTGGTCCCCTGCTTGGTCTAAGGACCGGATGTCACGCTACGCAAAGATTGCACTCGGAATCCCAAGCTAACCCTAAAATATATTACAGAGTACCTAATTCGTTCCTTCAAAAGGAAAATCGAGTTAGGTACTTTTTTTAATAAAAAAGCTCCACGGCTCCCGATTCCTTAACGACTACACCAGAAGGGTCTCCCCTGTTTCGGTCTTAAGTCTGACTGTTAATTCATTCTGTAGTTCATTGAGAGATATTGTTTTCTGCAATATGATGGTATCAAGAAGGAAAATCCGGAAAACAAATGAAATGGAGTGGAAGAAATGATAAAAAGAATACTCGTTATTTTTTTGGTGATTACGGGGGTATACATTATATTCGTGAATTTCCCAGTTTTTAATTGGTTAGGTTTTAACACCGCACACAATCAATCTGCCAAAATCACAGAAAAAATTGACAGCATTGAGATTCAAACTACAAGTGTTCCTACATCGATTATTCCTGAAGATCGAGACGATCTTATTGTCGACTATGACGGGAAAGGCACTGTAAAAATTGATCAGGATGGAGATACAATAAAAGTAGATGTTAAAGGGCCAAAATTTAACTTTCTCAATTTTAATCGAAAAGCTGATTTAAAGATTTTTATCCCTGAAGACTATAATCGCAATATGGAAATGAAAGTAGGTTCAGGAACATTAGAGTTTTCCGGACCTTCAAAAGAAAATCCAATGGAGCTTGATGAACTAGAAATCAATATTGGCTCTGGCAAGATAGAGCTTAGAAATATAACTGCGAATGAGATTGATCACAAAGGATCGTCTGGTTATGTGAAAGTTGATGCAGTTCAGGCAAATACTGGTTCGTTTGATTTAAGCTCAGGGAAATTGAACATCACCCACTATTCTGGGGCGGTTGATGCTGAGGTTTCTTCTGGAGAAATGAATATTCAAATCGATGAATTAACTGGAAATTCAAGCGCCAAAGCTAGTTCAGGGAGAATCAATCTCGACTTGCCCGATGATGCTAGTTTCACTTTGAAGGGGAAAACTAGTAGTGGAACAATCAACTCTGAATTTGACTTAAAAGATGAACAGATAAGTAAAAACCGTCTAGAAGGCAAACACGGTACAGGTAAATACGAATTAGATTTAAAGGTTTCGAGCGGAAACATACGGCTACATTAAAAAGGTGCCTTCCCCCGATGAGGCGATGCGTCAACGCATTGCTCAACCGGGGGAAGGCACTTTTTGTCCTTTCAAAATAAGAACAGTTAGCATAAAATGAGCTTAAAGATTCTATGTCTCAAGGGTTAAAGGAGCTTTCGTTATGTTTGAACTTCTGACTACAATGGTTGAACGGCTCGGAATTATCGTTACGATTGCCTTTATTTTAACAAGGTTCCAATTCTTTAGAGATATGATTTATCAGGAACAGCTAAACAGGCATCAACAATATACTGCGATTCTTTTCTTTGGCTTTTTCGGAATTATCGGCACCTATACCGGTCTTAGCCTGAGCACGGAAAGTCTACATTTCAGCCGCTGGGCTTCTGACCTATCTGCAGATGAAGCAATTGCCAACTCACGTGTGATTGGCGTCGTGATAGCAGGATTACTTGGAGGATACAAAGTCGGGATTGGCGCTGGTTTAATTGCTGGAATCCACCGATTTACTTTAGGTGGCTTCACCGCCCTATCATGTGGAGTTGCATCGATTATTGCAGGTGTTTTATCAGGTTATTTCCATAAAAGACATCAACACATAAAACTCAAGTCCGCTCTATTCATAGGAGCATTGGCTGAAGCGATCCAGATGCTCATTATTTTGCTTCTTTCTCGCCCATTCGAACAAGCATGGACCTTGGTTGAAATCATAGGGGTGCCAATGATTATCGCAAATGGACTTGGGTGTGCACTTTTTCTTCTTGTCATTCGAAATGTCGTGAATGAAGAAGAGAAAGTCGTTGCCGTCCAAGCACAGAAAATTCTTCGGATTGCAGATCAAACACTTGCTCACCTACGAAGTGGAATGAATCCCCAGTCCGCACAGGCAGTTTGTCAAATTTTACATAAAGAGATTAAGGCGAGTGCTGTTGCGATGACGAATATGACCGATATTTTAGCACACGTAGGACTTGGGGACGATCATCATCGATCTGAAAGCCCCATCCAAACACAAATTACATTGGATGCCATCCATAAAAATGAAATAATTGTCGCCAATCAAAAATCCATTCAATGCCGAGAACAGGGGTGTCCTCTTGGTGCAGCAATCATTGCACCACTAAAATTACGCGAAAAAACAATCGGTACCTTGAAGTTCTATTTCCGTTCGGAAAAGGAAATCAATAATGTGGTAACGGAACTTATATCAGGTCTCAGTATGATGATTAGTAATCAACTCGAGATTGCGGAGGCCGATCGTGCCTATCAATTAGCTAAAGAAGCTGAGGTCATGGCACTTCAAGCCCAAATCAGTCCACACTTCCTTTTCAATTCATTAAACACGATTGTTTCGCTCATACGGCTTGACCCTACAAAGGCTCGGAAGTTACTCGTTTCTCTGTCACACTTTTTACGTCAAAACCTTACTGTGACCACACATCATGTAACGACTCTTGAACAAGAGATCAAACATACAAAAGCCTATCTAACCATTGAAGAAGCTCGGTTTGTCGATAAGTTAGAAGTACTATATGATATTGATGAAGAAGCATTGTTACAGAACATTCCACCACTGACCTTGCAGCCTATTATTGAAAACTCAATTAAACATGGTTTTAGAAATAAAGAATACAACTGCATCATTCAGGTAATGGTTAAAAAAAGAAATGAGTCCATCTTTATTAAAGTAACCGATAATGGTCAAGGAATGAGTAAGGAACGTGCTGAGCAGATTGGGAAAGAACTCCTCCATTCTGAGAAAGGAACAGGAATGGCCCTTTTTAATGTCAACCGCAGACTCACCATGACATACGGAGAGGAAGCAGCCCTTAAGATAAAAAGTGATATAGAAAATGGTACGGAAATTGCCTTTTCTATCCCCTATGTAAAGGTGGCAAAATAAATGGAAACAACCATAAAAACGTTAATAGTTGATGATGAACGCTATAGCCGTGATGAATTAAAGCATTTATTGCAATCCTACCCTTCTATTCAGATTGTCGGAGAGGCTGAATCTGGGGAGACGGCCATTATGAAAACCCTTCAGCTCCAACCAGATGTTGTATTCCTCGATGTGGAAATGCCTAAAATGAATGGGATGGCTGCCGCAAAGGCGTTAATGGAACTTAAAAAACCACCATTAGTGGTGTTTACGACAGCGTACCCACAATTTGCTGCAGAGGCCTTCCGCTACGATGCCATTGACTATGTATTAAAACCCTATGATGAGGAACTTTTACAGGAAACGGTTGAAAGAGTTGAGAAAAAGTTCACCATCCCAGTTAGTTATGATGTTGGGAAAGCCGCTGCAAAGCTAGCAGTAGAATCGGAGGGAGAAATTTTTTACCTAGAACCAAAGGATATTCTTTATATGTTTAGGGAGGAAAAGGTGACGAAAATCATCACCAAAAATGATGAATATGAAATCAAAACTCCACTAAAAGACTTAGAGAGTCGACTTAATAGTTATAGCTTTTTCCGTATCCATAAAAGCTATTTAGTTAATCTTGAACACGTAACTCGTCTTACACCTTGGTTTAATGGTGCTTATCATTTGGAAATTGAAGGCAAAGAAGATTTACTGTCCGTTAGCCGAAATTATGTTAAAGCTCTACGGTCAAGGTTAGAGATTTAATGAAAGCTTATGAAAGCAAAAGTTGAAAATCTGTCACACTTTCAGCCTTGACGAATGCATCTTACTCTTAAAATAAAGCATGTTAACCCTTATTTTCGACTTAATAAACCGAAATCCCCCTATACATCTATAACTCTCTTATACTTGTTATGTAAACGCATTCATTTCTTTATAGAAAAAGGGGGAACACAGATGTATACATTTTTAGCAGGGATTGCCCTTTTAATTATTGGTTATTTTACTTATGGTAAATTTATTGAAAAAGTGTTTGGAGTGAAAGAAGAGCGTACTACACCAGCCTATGTAAATAGTGATGGTGTCGATTACATCCCGATGAGCACATCGAAGAACTCCTTGATCCAGCTATTAAATATTGCTGGTACAGGACCTATCTTTGGACCAATTATGGGAGCGCTTTACGGACCTGTAGCGTTCATCTGGATCGTTATCGGCTGTATTTTCGCTGGTGCTGTTCACGATTATCTTACTGGAATGATTTCCATCCGTAACCGTGGTGCCCACTTACCCGAGCTGGCAAGTAAGTTTTTAGGTAAGGTCATGAAGCACGTTGTTAATGCCTTTGCTGTCCTTCTTCTACTATTAGTTGGTACAGTATTCGTCTCTACTCCAGCTAGCTTACTCCATGTTCTTATGGACGGAAAAGTAGCACTAAGTATTCTTATTGCAGTTATTTTTATTTATTATATCTTGGCAACGCTTTTACCAGTTGATAAAATCATTGGTCGCCTATATCCATACTTTGGAGCATTATTAATCATCAGTGCTGTTGGAGTAGGTGTTGCACTTGTCGTAACCGGAGCACCGATTCCTGAAATTTCATTAAGTAATTTCCACCCTGATAATGCACCAATCTTCCCATTAATCTTCTTTACGATTACATGTGGAGCACTTTCAGGTTTCCATGCAACACAAACACCAATCATTTCACGTACTACACAAAAGGAAAAGCAAGGACGTAAAATTTTCTACGGTATGATGATTGCAGAAGGTATTATCGCTATGATCTGGGCTGCAGCCGCAATGAGCTTATTTGACGGCTATGGTGGTCTAAATGAAGTATTAGCAGCTGGTGGTCCTGGAGCGGTTGTTAGTGAAGTTTCTACTACAATGCTTGGTGCTATTGGTGGTACATTAGCAATTCTAGGTGTTGTCGTTCTTCCAATTACATCTGGAGACACTGCTTTCCGTAGTGCACGTATGATTATTGCGGAATACTTAAATATCGCACAAAAGAAAATGAGCAGCCGTCTATGGATTGCCGTTCCATTATTCGCAGTCTCAATTGTTCTAACTCAAATTGACTTTAATATTTTATGGAGATACTTTAGCTGGGCGAACCAAGCTACAGCTGTTATTGCCCTATTCGTCGGTGCAATGTACTTGTATATTGCTAAGAAGAACTACTTTATCCCACTTATTCCGGGAACGTTTATGTTAGTCATGGTTATCACTTATATCTTAAATGCACAAATTGGTTTTGGCTTATCCATGAATACTTCTTGGATTGGTGGGTTTGTCGGATCAGCCATACTTGTGGTCCTCTTCTTCGTAGCAGCTAAGAAAAACCGTGCGAATAACCTTCCACTTGAAGAGGATATCTCAAACTGGAACAGAGTTGCCTAATGAGTTGCTGCAGTCCGGAATATCGCAAGGTTGTCAATGAGCAAGAGAAAAAGATAAACGAAAAGGGCAAGGACACCCTTCCCCTTTTCGTTAAAATCATCAGCCTCTTGATTATTGCTGGAGCGCTTGGGATTGCTCTCATTTAATAAGAAAAGCGCAAGCGCTCTGTTCAGCGGCTTATGGCCCGGAGCGCTCCAACTGAGATAAAGGAAACACGAAGAGCCGGAGGTGATTCGATGTTGACTTATCGAGGACGGAGAGCGAAGGACACTAGCCGCTAGGGTGCTTGCGCTGGACAAATAAGATGTGTACGCAGAATCATAGGCGTGCACTTCTTTTATTATCTAAAACTCTACTTTTAATTTTTTTTACTCAAACTAAAGCAACGATACCCTTAAAATGGTAAATTATAAACAGATAGATAACTTAGCCAAATGAATTCAAACAGAAATGATATACATAAGGAGGCGGAGATTTTCATGAGAGTATTAATTGTTGGTGCTGGTGGAATTGGTGGTTATTTTGGTGGACGTTTAATAGAAAAGGGCGAAGACGTTACGTTCCTTGTCAGGCAAAATAGAAAGCAACAACTAGACGAGACCGGTCTAATGATTGAGAGTGTTCACGGAAATATGGAGTTTAAACCTAAAACCATATTAAGCGGAGAACCCGCAGAGCCGTTCGATGTCATCCTATTATCAACGAAAGCCTATCATTTGCAGGGTGCGATAGAAAGCATGAAACCTTATGTCTCAGAAAACACCATGATATTACCACTCTTAAATGGTATTGCTCATGTAGATGAACTCAGAGCAGTATTTGGGGATGAGAGAGTTATTGGTGGGTTATGCTTTATTGAAACAACTCTTGATGAGAAAGGGACAGTCGTTCAAACGAGCCCAATTCACGATTTAGTCTTTGGTGAGTTCTCAGGGGAGCAAACAGATAGAATTAAAAAACTCGAGGAAACTTTCCAAGGAACAAAAGCTAGTTTCCGTCTTTCAGAGAATATTGAGCAGGATATGTGGCATAAGTATCAGTTTATCGCTACTCTTAGTGGCGTAACTTCTATTTTCCGGGCTCCAATTGGGCCAATCCGTGATCAAGAGTATGGGCTCGTAACTATTCAAACTTTACTCGAGGAAGTCGGCAACATCATGCGAAGTGTTGATGCACCACTTGCTAATGGGATTGAGGTTAGCCAAATGGATAAAATTATGCAGATGGGATATAACATGAAATCCTCGCTTCAGCGCGATATGGAAAAAGGATTAAAGACAGAAGCTGAACACTTTTTTGGTTACCTATTACAAATCGCGAAAGAGAAACAGCTTCGTACCCCTGTCATTGGCACCATATATGCTAATTTAGAAGTCTACGAAGCTCGATAAAAATAATAAGGTTTAGCTCAATCGTTAACCGAAATGAAGAAAAGGACCCCCTTCCTTTTTTGTATTCTGTTTTATATCTTTTTATCTATTAGATTTTCAAAGAAATAGATCGTTTTAATTAAATTCACTCTTGTAAAAAATGATTAGCCACTTATTTAAGTGGCTAATCATTTTTACCTATTTAAGACCTCTTCTGAAGCCATTCAGCAAGAAAATCAGGTAAGCCTCCTTTAATGGCAAGGCTGACATGTCCCCCTCTTACCCGCTTATATGTTTTATCTCGGGAAGCGACCTTTGACATTAATGGCTTGGTCATCTCTTCCGGGATCAGCGCGTCAGCTTCCGTTGAAACGACAAGAAGGTTCGCTTTGATTTTTTTCAAGCTAACCTTTTTCCCTCTTAGTTCCAACTTATTTTTGATCAGCTTATTCTTGATTAGAAGTTCATTGATTAACTCTTTAAAGGCGGCCCCAGCAAATGGGACATGCCCTTTCACCCATTTGTCAAACTGCTTCCATTTTCGAATATAATTCTTATCGTTTAATCTTCCTAATAGTGCTAAATAGGGGGTTACATTTACAGGAGCTGTAATAAGGCGCAACCAAAATTCCATTACTTTAGCTGGTATAACTCCATATTCGTCAATGATTTCATTCATCTTTAGGTCTCCACGCTTAATCGCATTCGTCCATTTGTCCATATACGGAACTTCACCTATGTCTACTGGAGTTGCAAACAAAATTAAGTTTTTAATTGGCTCATTTGCCACTGCCGCATAAATTAAGGCTAACGTGCCGCCAAGACAGTAACCTATCATGGTGATCTCGTCGGCACCAGAATGCCTAAGTGCCCTCCGTACCCCTGTTTGAATATAATCAAAAATATAATCTCCTAGAGTTAGATGTTTGTCCTCATATCCTGGTATACCGAAATCTAATAAGTAGACATCATATCCCGCTTGGGTAAACCCTTCAATCATGCTGGCTCCTGGCCCAAGGTCTAATATAAAAGCTTGATTGACAAGTGAATAAACGAGAAAAAGAGGAGTTCTCATATTTTTTACTGGGGCTGGATAATACCACAGCGTAGCCTTATTTCTTTTCCAAACTGCTTTTCTTGGGGTTGGTCCAACTGGTACATCTGGATGATTTGATAAGGTACCGAATCGTTTTAAGCCCTTTTGTTTACGCGGTTCTTTAAACACTACTGCTTCCCCTTTGAGCAAGGGCATTCTTCACTGCATCTTTTAATACTTTCATTCCCATTTCAGATAGAAAATTCATGATTTTGGTTTTAAGCGAGTTTGAGGATTCCTCATCTGATAATCCTTCCAACTCCTGGTCTTCGTTTACATCATCTACTTGCTGGATTTCAAGATCATTGTTTGTTGTAGTTTGAATAAGGCTTTCTTGGGTCAACTCCGATGGATGTTCATCAAGTAGATGCATAAGCAAGTCTTCTATACGATCCAACTTCTCTTCAAGCTGCATAACCAATTTTGCAATAGCAGCCACATCATCTTTTGTAGGAAGATTCAATTGTTGTGCAACAAATTCATTGAATTTACGAAGCTTTCTTAACGTACTAAGATGCTTCTGTAACCCTTCATTTGCGCTATTCACTAACTCATGATCGTTCAGCTTATCCTGTATTAGAGTATTTAGTTCTTTCTCATACTTGGCAACGAGCATTGTTAAGTCTTTTAGTTTACTCATATATTCTCCTTCCTTTCATTCTATCAAAGCCTAGAGCCACAAAGCTTCTTTACCTAAAACAAGCTCTTTTATATCTTATACATCCCTGCACTAAGGGTGCTTAAAATGGTTGATATGACTAGCTTTGGAAGGAATGGAGTTTTTCATTTACGAGCCTTTTATTAAAAAATATTCAGGCTAGGGCTTTTCCACTAATTTACACACAAAACCCTAGCTATTTGCTTATCATATACGGAGCAAAAACCTTGTTCCATATGGTTATGAAAGGAGGACATGTTATTTGGACGATACATTCAACAAAAAGCAAATACCATTGGCTCAGAATGGAAGTTTTTTCACAGGTCATTTAAATGAATTTCAAAAAAGCCCGCTTCGTTTTATGCGAACTCTTACAAGTAGATACGGAAATCTTGTCCGTTTCCGCTTAGGTCCGTTTCAAAAAGTAATTCTACTTTCGGATCCGGAATTAATAAAAGAAGTACTCGTGACGAAACAAAAAAGCTTTATTAAATCGAAGGATGTTCAGTCTCTAAAAGCACTTATTGGCGAAGGTCTCTTAACAAGTGAAAAAGAAATGCATATGCAGCAGAGAAGGCTGATACAGCCTGCCTTCAAGAAAACACATATAAACGGCTACGCTCAAGATATGATTGATATTACCGAAGAATATATGAATAAATGGAGCGCAGGCATGGAAACTGAAATCACCGAGGATATGTTGGATATTACCTTAGGGATAATCACCAAAACAATGTTTAGCATGGATTTCAAAGAGGGACATGAACTATTGGGAGATTCCGTTGAGAAGGGGATGAAGCTTGCTATTAAGCGAATGCGGTCCATCCTTCCGATGCCTTTATGGCTTCCATCTAAAACCAACCGGGAATTCAAACAGGTTGCCAAAGCACTCGATGACTTGCTTTTTACCATCATTGGTGATCGAAGACAGGAAGATGGTTTGAAGGAAGACCTTCTTGGAATTTTAATGGAAGCCAGGGATGAGGAGCACGGGACAGGCATGACGGACGAGCAACTTCGTGACGAGCTGATGACTATTTTTCTAGCTGGACATGAGACAACTGCAAATGCCCTGTCATGGACGCTTTATCTATTGTCACAGCATCCAGAAGTAGAGGAAAAACTTCATAACGAAATAGACGCTGTCCTTGGTACAGAATCGCTAAAACCTGAACACTTCCAAAGACTACCTTACACACAAAACGTAATTTGGGAATCTCTTCGACTATATCCCCCTGCCTATGTAATTGGAAGGCAAGTGGACGAGGATGTTGAAATCGGTGGTTATCTCTTTGAAAAAGGTGAAACTGTTCTCATGAGTCAATATGTTATTCATCGACAAGCAGATTATTTTGAGAATCCAGATGATTTTACCCCTGAAAGATTCGATAATAATTTTATGAGAACATTGCCTTCGTATGCTTACTTCCCATTCGGAGGGGGACCGAGGGTTTGTATTGGAAATCATTTTGCCTTTATGGAAATGGTCCTTGTTCTAGCCTGCATCACTCACCGATATCGCCTCCGGCTCACCCCTAACCATGTAACGATTAAACCCCAACCACTTATTACTCTAAGACCGAAACCTGGTTTGAGGATGATATTGGAAGAGAGATAATGTACGAACAGGAATAGAGAACACAACTATTTCAAGCAATGTGCGAGTATTTTTTCTATTTGCTATGGTTTCTTCATACACAATGTTACTACTAGCCCACTTCTATTTGGATGTGGGCTAGTATTCTTCTTCCTTCCTAACCGATAACTCTATTTTTCGGGATGCTAATTTTAGCCCTTATTGATTCCAAATAAACATGAGGATTCGATTGATGATGACTACGATCATATAGATAAAAGCAAGATTTTGTTTACCCGCAAAATATAGTGCGAGAGCAGGCAAACCAAAGGCGAGCACCTCCACAGTAAAATGCAAAGTCCCAGTAAGTTTCATTACCGCTTTTGGTGAACCAAAAACTCCCCAAACTACCGCCAACAAAGCGGGTGCTCCTATGGCCATTAACCACTTAAAGATTCCATCCTTCCCAGATTTAAAGCCCCAATACGCTACTGCCCCTAAAGCGAACATCTCCAACACAAAACGCAAAGCTAGATTGATGCTTTGAAGAACCACCATTCCCCTACCCCCTCACGGTATCTTTTTTACTTAAAAATATTCCACTTAGCAAAAAATTACAACCTATAATTATCCAGCAAATAGATTTCATAGACTTTGGCAGAGAAAGCGGACTTACTGACCAATATCCATAGAGTAAACACCTAGTTTTGTAGAGAAAGAACCAAGGTACCATAGAGTAAGATCAAATCCTCCTGCAAGAACACCCCTAACTCTCTCATTTTTTCATAAAAGGCTGTCAGAAATTTCTTCTCTCTTTCCAACACAATCCTCTTTTATTAACATCATCTATGAACCACTTTTGTTCTCCGCTATGAACAAATAGTGAGGCTGTCTCTAATGCCACTTAAATATTCTGAAATAAACTAAAAACCGAACTATAATTAAACATTTTTAAATAATATTCGTAAATAGTGTTTACTTTTTGGAAAATGCCGATTATAATTCAATGTGAAATCATTATTTACTATATGTTCAAAACACCAATCTATCAATGGGGTTGTGAGGTCCGACTAGTTTATCAACATCATCGGTCAGCCCTAGCTTTCAGAAAAAAATCAATATACTGGGGGAAAAAGCAGGTGGAGAGAAACAAGCAAAATCCGAACTTAACAGTTGGGGTCGACGAGAAAATTAGTGTAGGGAAATCAATACTACTAGGTTTCCAGCATGTACTTGCAATGGATTTATATATCGCTCCCATCATTATTGCGGGGCTTCTAGCAATGGATGCATTAAATACCACGTATTTTATTCAAATGTGTTTTCTCGCAGCAGGAATTGCTACGCTTATTCAAACAATTGGTGGTCTACGCTTACCTGTCGTCCAAGGTCCGTCCTATGTGCCAATTGGTGCACTTGCTGCGATTGGCGGTAAGTTAGGTTTAGGCGCTGTATTCGGTAGTCTTTTGCCAGGAGCATTACTCATTGCTGCTCTTGGATATCCGTTAAAAGTATTTGCTAAAGCAGTCAGGAAAATCATCCCGCCAATTGTAGGGGGAACTGTCATTGTGATTGTTGGGATTTCTTTAATGCCATCTGCGTTTAATAGCATTTATCACGCTCCAGGTAATGTAGGCAATAACGTTCTCATCGCCTTTGTTTCGGCCGCTGTGTTAGTCATATGTATTCTTTTAGGAAGAAAAATGAATGGGTTTGGAACCTTTTTCCGTTTGGTATCTGTGATCCTCGCGATTGTAGCAGGAACGATTACAGCTTCACTTTTTGGTTCTGTTGATTTCTCTCCGATGAAGGATGCAGCATGGATTTCACTGCCGCAATTCTTCCCTTTTGGAGCACCAGTATTTGATTTACAAGCTATTTTGACTATGGTATTTATCTATTTAGTTATTTTAGTTGAAACAACAGGTACTTGGTTTGTTGTATCAACGGTAACTGGTAGTGAACTAGACGATAAAAGACTTAATAAAGCCTCTGTAGGCGAGGGGTTAGGATGTTTTGTTGGTTCTCTATTTGGAGGAACTCCAATGACTGGTTATTCCTCTAATGCTGGAATTATCGCGATTACTGGTGTAGCAAGTCGTATGGCTATCGTCAGTGCAGGATTCATCCTGATTGCATTAGGATTGATTCCAAAGCTTTCAGCATTAATCACTTGTATTCCCGAACCTGTTATCAACGGAATCTTCGGGATCGTCTGTGTTGCGATTGTTATGAATGGCATGAAGGTCATCCAGAATGTTGTCATCAATGACCGGAACATGATGGTGATTGGTTTACCTATTCTTTTAACAATTGGAACCGTGGTTCTTCCATCAGAGATTTTGAATAGTGTTCCAGATTTCGCTAATTATATTCTTTCCTCAGGAACGGCTGTTGGTGCCTTGGCTGCTGTCATTTTGAACCTCATCATTCCTAGAGATAAAATTAAAGTCGATGAATCCAAGCAAACACCTGCAGCTTCATAAAGGAGAATCCCCCTACTGAACATAGTAGGGGGATTTCTCTTAATTCAAGCCCCCTCTGGGGTTATTACTTTCACTTTAAACTGAACAATGTTAGGAATCCAGGCAATTGTTTTAGAATAGTTTCTCAAAACAATAATAGTTTTCATGTCCTGCTGGTTTTCCATTTAACTTAACTTCCCCCGTTCTTTTGTACCCTCTTTTTTCATAAAATTTAACTGCTCCTTCATTTCCAGAAAAGGTATCGAGCCGCAGTGCAGAATATCCATTTTCTTTTGTAAATTTCTCTGCAAACTCTAGCATCTTCCCTCCATTTCCTCCACCCTGTGCGGTTGGATGAATACAGAAGGAATGAAGAATCAACGGTTTTCCGTCCACCTCAGACCATCGTGCTTGCTTCCATTCCGGTGTCTGCCATTCATCAAGTACCATTGCTCCTTTTATTTCATCCTTTATTTTTAAAACAAAAAGGTTCTCTCCCTCAAACGCTGACTCAAAATAATCCTTACTAGGATAGTGCTCGTCCCATTGAAGAATACCACGTTGCTCTAGATAAGCTTTGCAGTCCTCAAACATCTCAGTTATTACAGGTATATCCTCATAAGTAGCACGAATAATTTGTGTATCATCCATCTCATAGCTCCTTCGAATTCCTTTTAGACGTTTTGTAAAGTATCCACACTTTCTATGTTGTCCAAACAACTCATTGCCATTCTCATCCTGTATGTTTTCATCCTATCTGGATAAAGTAAAAATGAATGACGATGAAGGAGGGGCCACTATGGAAAGTACCAATGATTTTTTAACTAAACTGCACGATAAACAACAGAAGGATGAACAAAACCGCAAACGTCAGGGTAAAAATAACCCTAGCGAAAAGCTTCCTACGAACCGTAATAAATAACCAAAAAGGGAAACGGTGGAGATTCCTTCCACAAAACGTTTCCCCCCTTCCCTAGATATTCATTCCAACTACCAAACAACATCCAAAACATCACTGTGGAATAGATTTGTATCAATATTACAAGCCTGTGCATCTAAACCATATTGCCACCCACCGATTAGGGCATTATCCGGTGCCTCTGGTTTATATTCTGGCGCTTCTTTCTGCGTTGTGACCCCTATATTAGGAGCAGCTGTCCAAACATAAGTATTTCCTAATAAATCACCATTATCTTTTCCTGCCTGTTCATGGGCTGCATAAAGTTCTTGTTCTGCATCAAATACACCATAAACACCTGGCGGATAAGGTGATTCATTCATGATCTCAAACCAACCTCGGATAAACTCAGAATCTACTGGATAATCTGGTTCAATATCCGCAAAAATAGCAACTCCTTCAGGAACTCCTAGCTCTTGTGCCATTTTAATCGCATCTTGAGCTTGTTTTTGGCCGTTTTCGTACCCTCTTGCATCAACAAAATGGTTCCAAATCAATAAAATCTTAATATCATTTGAATGCAATAGTTCGATTTCATCAGAGGTTAACCCTTTTGATACGCCTTCCTTCTCACCTAAGTAACGCCCCCATATTTCAGGAGAGCCAAAATTATCTCCTACGCAGGAAATCATCTCTTCGGTTGTCAAGCTAGCGGAATCCACTCCCCAAACAATTCTGTCTTCCTCTTTATTATTATTTCCTTCTTCTTCATTTTTTCCATTCCCCTTGTCTTCGTTATTTCCTTTATTCTTTTCATCGTTATTTTTATTCTCATCGTTCTTATTTTCATCTTTCCCATCATTATTGCCATTCTCCGAGCTTGAGCTTGATCCTTCGGTATTATTACTAATATTGTTCTCGACATTTACATTCACATTGACTTCGACATTATTCGTTACATTATTTTCAATTTGATTATCGTTACTGTTAGTTAAGTTATTATCAATTGTATTGCTTATGTCTGCGTTCTCCCCTGTGACATTATTTTCAACATCATTCGAAACATCTGCTTTATTGCCATTAACGTTATTTTGAACGTTATTAGAAATATCACTATTCCCAGCTGAACCTTTGCTATTCGTGTTCTCTTCTGAGTTGCTCTTTTCAGAGTTATTTTCTTCAGAGTTACTTTCTTGTTCATTAACAGGGTTTGTGCCTCCTGAAGCATTAGAATCAATGAAGGAGAATACAAAGAATGAAACGAGAACAGTACAAAAGGCAGCTAGGACAACTGGTAAAACCTTATATTTTTTCAAAGTTACACCCCTCCTTGTCATTTCATGTCATCGTATGCAACAAGGGAAATGTAGGTGAGTCTTCGGATGAACAAGGTAATAATTACCATAAAAAGATATAACCCGCTTTTGTTTTTTGCTTTTAAGCAAGACTTCAAATGAAAGTTGTTAGTATGACTCAAATAGAAGCCCATGAAATTGCTAGTAGATATGTCCACATGATCTTTAGATTTCTGGTTTCCTCCGTCTTAAGTCTTAGAGAAAAATCTATCTGAAGTTCATGGTAGGCCTTTCAAGGAGTGGTTAGGATGGAGATGTAGAGAGTGGATATATTTTCCACACCCCAATAAAATTTCTAGCATGGTTTGAACAACCAACTTCAAATTTTTACTATTTTTTAGTTATTTTTTGCAGGATTTAGATTATACTGAATCTCGGGTGGGTAATGATTATTTTCTCTATAATTAGGTAAACAAAGGGGTATGAGGATGAAATTATTAAAGTTTATTGTTCAACGTAAAATTTTGGTTGGCTTGCTCTGTTTGTTCGTTATATTGGTCGGTTCCTACGCTGTTTTAGACCTTGATAAAGAATTAATGCCGGTAATTGAAATGGATGGAGCTTACATTGAGATTAATGCCGGTGAACTTCCGGCCAGTGAAGTAGAACGAAGTATCACAACTCCCCTAGAACAAAAACTTCAAGGACATGATGGAATTGAAGAAATCCTTTCAACGACTACAGTGGGTAGAGCATCTTTCCAACTTCAATTTGAACAAGGAAAAGGCGAAGAAATGTATAAGGAGGTTGAATCAATTGTAAACACAACTGCAACCGAGATTCCCTCAATTAAAGATGTAGAGTCCGGCCAGTTTGGATCAAACCAAACCTATGAGTTTTTTATGGATGTCTCGGGTGGAGATATGGGTACGATCACCACTTTTGCTAAAGAAGTTCTTGAGCCACGGCTTGAAGATTTAGCAGAAGTTCGGGATGTTTCATTAACAGGATTAACGGAGCATGAAATAGTCATTGAATTTAATCGGGATGAAATGACCAAAGAAGGACTTGATTCTACTCAGGTAATAAGTGCTATTCAACAAGCAAATGACGAAGCTACCCTTGGTGAATTAAGTGAAGAAAATGGTTCTCCTCTTCTAAGATGGAATACAAAGCTTGAAAATGTAGAAGATGTACAATCGATCATGATTCCTGTCCAATCAGGTTTTATCCAATTGGAGGATGTGGCTAAAGTTTCTATTAGCCCGATAGAAAACTCCTCGTTCGTGTGGAAAAATGGCTCAAAGGATCTTATTTTTGTACAAATTGGCCGGGTATCAGATGTAACTCAGATTGAAATGGCAGAAGCCGTCCGTGCCGAAGTGAAGAAAATAAGAGAAGAAGGTCTCATTGATGGTTTTCAATTAACAGAAATGGTTGCGCAAGCAGATTATGTCCAGGAAGCCATTGATGGTGTGACAGGAAATATTCTCATTGGCGCTGTGTTAGCGATTGCTATTTTATTGCTATTTTTAAGAAATGTTCGTGCAACGATTATTGTAGGGTTATCCATTCCGACTTCTGTACTATTAACGTTCACAGCCATGTGGTTATTCGGCTATAGCCTGAATATGTTAACACTCATTGGATTAGGGCTTGGAATAGGCATGATGGTTGACTCTTCCATTGTCATTTTAGAATCCATTTATCGGAAGAAAGAACTCGGGCTTACCAAGCTAGATGCAGTTCTCCAAGGCGTAAAAGAGGTTGCCTCTGCAGTGATTGCTTCAATGCTGACCACAGTCGTTGTGTTTTTACCAGTGGGAATGCTTGGTGGTGAAATGGGGCAATTCATGATCGCCCTTTCAATCGTCGTCGCAATAACCTTAATTAGTTCCGTTGTCATTTCCTTCACCTTAATACCGTCTCTTTCGGAAAAGTTTTTAAACCTTCGTTCCACTAAGCGTGAAAAAAAAGAAGGAACCATCTTGAAGGGGTATTCAGGCGCAGTTGACTGGGTTGTTAAGAAAAAGCGCCACAGTCTAGCAGTCATCTCCTTGTTTATCCTCATTTTTGCTGGATCATTGACGTTAGTTACAAAGATTCCCATGACGATAATGCCAGATGTCTTCAACCGTTACGCTGAGCTCATGGTTGATTTAGAAACTGGTATCACGATAGACGATAAAGAAAATGTTGTTCAAGCACTAACAAACACATTAAGGAATATAAAAGACGTCGAATCCAGTTATGTCATGGATAATGGGGGGATGTTATATACCATTATCAATATGACCAAGGGGGATGACATTACAAGGGAACAACAGGAGATAAATGAGGAAATCTTTAAATCTCTACGCGCCTTAGAGGAGAACCACCCAATTGAGAGCGTCCAAAGTGCAATGACCGGTGGTGGTGGGTATCCTGTTCAGGTGAACATCACAGGAGAAGAGTTTGAAAACCTACAAACATTATCCGCTGATTTAATTGAGGACCTAAATGAAATTGAAGGAATCGTTGGGGTAAATAGTTCGATGGACCGAACTTCCACTGAACAATTAATTAGTTTAAAAGAACAAGAAATTGAAAAAGCCAGATTAACATCGTTCCAAATCAAACAGATTATAGAACAGGCTTTTTTAGGGATGCCTATCGGTGAAATGAAAGTCGATGGTGAAAGTGTTCCTTTAACTGTAAAATGGACGGAATCAACGGATACAAAAGAATCCCTCCTCGACCTTAAAGTCCCAACTGTAGACGGTGAAAAAACACTATCTACCTTTATTGAGTTGAATACCGTTGAGTCTCCAAATGAAATTAGCCATATTGATGGCGAGCGATCTATCTCTATTTCGGCTGATATTGAAGGGAGAGACCTTGGAGCCATCAACCGTGATGTCCAAAAGGCTATAGATGCGTTTGACACACCAGCTGGTTATAGTACCTCTGTAGCAGGAGACCTTGAACAGCAACAGGAACTAATTAAAGAAATGCTATTTATCCTTGGGATTGCTCTTTTCTTAGTATACTTAGTTATGGCCGTCCAATTTAACCATCTATTTCATCCGATTATTGTCATGTCTGTCATTCCGATGACCATTGTAGGTGTTATTTTAGGGCTATTCTTAACACAACGAGAGTTAAGTCTGATGTCAGGTATGGGAATTGTCATGTTAATTGGTATTGTATTAAACAACGCAATTCTTTTAGTAGACCGTACCAACCAGCTTAGAAGAGAAGGAGAAAACCTCGATATGGCTTTAGTTCAGGCAGGGAAAGATCGAATACGACCAATCTTTATGACAACTCTAACCACTGCGGGCGGTATGCTGCCACTAGCATTGGCATCAGGAACATCTGGCAATTATCAAGCACCTATGGCGACAGCAATTATTTCAGGTTTGTTATTTGCCACGCTTATTACCTTATTTTTGATCCCTGCGGTTTATCGCTTGTTTACTAGGAGAGAAGCTATTATTGTCGATACAGAAAGAATAGACCAAGTTTCAATCGATGTTCAACCTACCCCTAACACAACCAACCAGTAGTAAAAAGGCTGCCCAAAGGTCATCTCCTTTGGTGCAGCCTTTTTTATGGTGAATTAATTTACGATTGTAAGATCTACTAAATAGGCATACCCATTTTTCACCTTTACTTTTGCTAAAATATTGCCGTTTCTGGAGGCCTCCTCTAATTCTAGGCCCGTGTTATCTTCAACAAAGTACTTATCAAGGCTATACGTGATATACGCAACTTCCCTTTCTACACTCCCTCCATCCCAAGAAGGTCCAATGTAATTTAGGTTACCTTTCAGGTACAAATCTGTATCTGGTTTAGTGAGGACAACCTCTGTGGGGGTATGAACACCCTCCTTTAACTCGAGAGTGACATATACCTCAGTGCCATCACGCCCTTTTTCTATTTTGGTTTGGACTTCCTTACTGATTAATGAAGTTGGAATCTCTTCGGCTTCATATCTTAAAACCACATAATCTCCGCGAAATAAATCTGTCGGGTCTACAGGAATTGTGCGAAGGAGAATCTCTTGACCCGTCATTAACGTATACAACGGAGTTACCGTCATGCCAATTAATATCCCTATAGGAACTAAACAAGCAAGAATGATATGTTTGGTGCGTTTAGACATGATTTCCCCTCCCTTTCCTTTGCTTTTCGAAGTAGAATCCAAACCCAAGCAAGAGAATTCCACCTATGATAAAGACTAGGGATTTGGGTAGAAAATCAAAGGTGTAGTCTAGATAAAAACGGAAAATCATGATGCAAAGAAGTATAATACTAAACAGACTACCTCTCTTAATTAAGATTAATAGATACAATAAATACAGAATTGAAAACGGAATATACATCCACTCGTTTGGCCAACTATCTGAGAAAGACAACAATAGGCCCGCTGCCCCATGGACAAGATATCCTAACAGGACGTAAATTTCACGGAATTTCTCCTTCATATTTGTAAGCGTCATTCCAATGGCGAAAAAACAAAGACCGTAGATATACTCAACATTGTCTACTCCATGTAGGAAAAAATTAAGTACTGAGGCGATAAAAGCTAGTTGAAGAAAACCATTTACCAAACCAGTTGCTGATGAAAAGCCGTTTCTATTATTCAGGTAGTGTATGATAATGATCCAGAGAAGAATCCAAAAAGGAATCATTTGACCGCTAAAAATGGATCCATCTGTCATATATATAAGAATGAATACAGCTGAACCAAGGAGGATCCATTTATCATGTAAAACATAGGCTAATGGGAGAATGCCTAAAGACCACCATAAGAACGCATCCTGAAAGTCACCTCCAAAGTGAAACATTTGTCCAACGAGGAAAATTCCTGCTCCAAATACAATGACCCCTAGATAGTAAAAACTTTTTGCTGTTTTAGGAAACTTGCTTTCCATCCGATAACCGGTAAACATACTGCCAACAAATAAACCTATTATAAGTAAAAATTTCGATAACTTCCCTATCTCTGCCCAGTTACTTGCTACGAAGCTAAGAACACCTATCCCAATTAAAACAGAACCTACATAAAGAAGTGTTTTCGTAAAAGAAATCTGCTCTGCTTCATAATAATGATCAATCTCTTTACTTTTACCAGCTTCTATAATCCCCATCGTTTCTAAAAACTGCAGTTCTTTTTTTAAAAATTGTAGTTCACCGTACTTTACTCTCCGTTTAGACATGACCTTTCACCCCTTTATATTTTTCAGGTTTCCTTTTATAAGTTCACCTTCCTTCATGAGTAGGTTATATAGCCAACTACTCTCTAAGTAATATTTTTTATTTCACTAATAAAACTCTTTAAAAAATCTCCATTAGAGGCGATAATATTGACACATGTTGTTTCTACTTCTATTTTATCAAGAAACAAACAAGATAGTGTTAAATTCTGGCAGATCGGAGGATTAATTTTGATTATACGGAAAGCAACCATAGGAGATTTACCAGCAATGCTGGATATCTATAATGAAGCAATATTGAATCTGACCGCCACCTTCGATTTAGTTGAGCAAACCCTTGAACAAAGAGAGCAGTGGTTTTATAAGTTTGGAGAGCAATATCCTTTAATTGTAGCTGAGGATAATGGAGAAATTGCTGGATATTGTGGCATTTTGCCTTATAATTCAAAAGAGGCCTATGCAAGAACTGTGGAAATTTCCATTTATCTTTCGGACATGCATCGAGGAAAAGGAATTGGAAATGCCTTAATGAAGGCCATCGTTGAACAATCCAAGGAGCTTGGATACCATACAATCATTGCGGGTATTACCGAAGGAAACGATGCAAGCGTTCACCTCCATGAAAAATACGGTTTCAAGTTTGCAGGCAAGCTAAAAGAAGTCGGCTTTAAATTTGGAGAATGGCAAAATGTTTTATACTTTCAGCTTTTATTGGATTAACGGACATTCTTAACAGTTATCCACACCCATTATTATTTGCTGGTCACTAAAGAAGCTCCCTACTAAATTCTAGTAAGAGAGCTTCTTATTATGTGTGTAATTATTTCCCCTTAACAGCAGGTTCCTTTTTACTTACCTTCACTTTTACAATCCGCCTATCATCCATTTCTTCAACCGCAAACACGATATTCTCATACTCAATGGCAGGGCGTTCATCCACTCCAGGGATATATCCTAACTGACCAATAATAAAACCACTTAAGGTATCATAATCTTGAGTAGGGAGTTCAACATCAAGAGTATCCTCTACTTCATATAGATTAGTCGTTCCAATCATGTAGTAGTTAAATTCATCAATTTCCTCAATCTCTTTCTTGTCTAATTCTGGATCATCGTATTCATCAAAGATATTTCCAACTATCTCCTCAATCAGATCCTCAATCGTAACAATTCCATCTGTTCCACCATACTCATCGATGGCAATAGCCATATGGACATTGTTCTTTTGCATATCTCTAAATAAATGATCAATTCTAATGGATTCAAGCACATAATATGGGTCACGAACCATTTTTCTAAGATCAAAAGTATCTTTGTCTCCACTCTCGATAAACTGGATTAAATCCTTTACATGAAGGATTCCAATGATGTGATCTATATCTTCCTCATATACAGGTATCCTTGTGTATTTTTCGACATTTACGATATGAACAGTTTCCTTTAGATTACTATGGACCGGTATCGCTAGGATATTAGTCCTATGTGTCATAATATCAGAAACCGTTTTATTATCAAACTCAAAAATATTATTAATCATTCTCTTTTCTGCTTCTAGAATGGTTCCTTTTTCCTCGCCAACATCAACCATCATTCTAATTTCTTCCTCTGTGATATTTTCATCCTCAGCATTAGGATCTAATCCGAACAACCGAACGACTATATTCGTTGACATTGTCAAAAGTTTAACAAACGGTAAAGTGATTTTAGAGAGCCAAGTTAAAGGAGCAGCAGCAAAAAAAGAAACTGCCTCCGCTTTTTGCAAGGCAAGCCTTTTTGGAACTAGTTCCCCCAACACTAATGTAAAATAAGATAAGAGTAATGTGATTACCACGGTAGAAAGTGTTTCAAGCATGCTTTGATTAAGTGGAATACCCAAACTATATAAATATTCTCCCAACCTACCTGCAAAGCTACCAGCAGCGAAGGCACTCGCTAAAAAACCAGCCAAAGTTATCCCTATTTGTATGGTTGCAAGGAAGCGACTTGGTTCAGACAATAACTTGTGAACCAAGATCGCCTTTTTATCCCCAGATTCCGCCATGAGTTTTATTTTATTATCGTTTAAGGATACCAGTGCCATTTCAGAAGCAGCAAAAAATGCATTTAATATAATTAGTATTAATAGTACCAATAACTCCGTGCCCAAAAGAGACCATCCCCCAAATGTATAAAATTACAATAAAATTATAATAACTAGAACTTTCTTTTATCATTTATAAATAGAGCTCTTTTCATTCCTTTTATAAAAATTATATCAGCCATTAAGACTTATTAAAAAAATATGAGCTACTCTTTTAAGAGCAGCCCATCATTCTACGCAGCAGGTTGCTTTTCTGGCCTTTCTTTAGACAAGACCCAACCAGATACTGCAATGGCAATAAGTACGATATAGAAAGTGAGTTCCCACATTTTAGAATGAGCAAACTCATATGGAATAATCTCGACATCCTGATGTCCTAATGTTAATACAGCTAACTTAACACCACCCAACCTACAATTAGAAAAGCAGCAATTTCTAGTCCTGGTCTAGCATGAAGCAGTTTTACGAAAAGATTAGCAGCAAATCGCATGATAATCACACCAATTAACCCTCCTGCTAGAACAACAAGGAATTTCCCCCCATCCATCCCCCCTATTGAAGGAAGGGTTGTGTTCGGTAGGGTCATGGCGAGTGCAAACGCTGCAAGGATTGAATCCACTGCGAACGCAATATCAGCTACTTCAACTTTGAACACAGTGACCCAAAACCCTGTTTTTTTCTTATTCTCTTCGATTATCCTATTGTCGGGTGTCCTTTTAAACATCAGCTTTCTGACAATATGATTAATACTGATAAAAAATAAATATATTGCATCAATTGCCTGACTTGCCATACATCAACTAGAAAGGAAATAATGAGTAAGGATACAAACCTAAACACAAAGGCACCTGCAAGCCCGTAGAAAAGGGCTTTTTTTCTATCCTCCTTGGGAAGGTGTTTCACCATAATGGATAAAACAAGGTCGTTGTCTGCAGCTAAAGTCCCTCAGGGAGCAATTAGAACGAACAACACCCAGCCATATTCTAATAAAATTGAGGCTTCCACCGGTTATCTCCTTCTCAATTATATCTTTTCATGGAGACGATATTTGTTTTTTAGCGCTTCTGGAGCCCACTTTACCATCCTTTCCATGATAAAACTGGTGATCACAATATCATCTAAAATCCCAAGTAACGATATAAAATCTGGAATTAAATCGAAGGGAAAGATGACATAAGCCAGGATCAAAAGAACACTAAGTACCTTTTTTGAGGCATCAACCTCCCGCGAAAGAAAGAACTCAACAACAAAGGGAATCGATTTCCAAAACTTCAAGACAAAGCGTAGACGTTTAAAAAACTTCATTCTGTATTCCCCTTTAACATGCAGATCAGTACTATTCTTTAACAACAAGAACCAAAATAAACAAATAAAACCTTTACCGCAAACGGGTAAAGGTTAAAAACAGAAAGACCCTTACCACTACTAGGTAAAGGTCTTGCTAACAACGGCATGTTCGTTGCCAACAGTACCGGGAGTTGATTCCCTCCGAATTGACGACACTGCTGTAAAAACTACTCCCCTTTAGGAGAACTATTCAAAATAATTATTTATCATATATCTACCTGATGTTTTTTTGCCAATGAATATTGGCAAAATTTTACCACCACTTTTAACCCTAAACCACGAAAAATTGTATTGTTAATATTAAGCTTTTCACCTATACTTAACTATTGTGCTTGACGTGGTTCGAAACCCTCCCACGGAAAAAAACTAAGGAGAGATGACTTTGAATATCAGAACAATTGTAGGAAATGGAATTGTAGCAGCATTATATATTGCTGTTTCAGCTGTTATCCAACCCTTTGGATTTACAAATGTGCAATTCCGAGTATCAGAAATGTTTAATCATCTGATTGTGTTCAATAAGAAGTACTTTTATGGGATTGTCCTTGGGGTTTTTCTGACTAATTTATTCTTTTCACCACTTGTAGCTTATGATTTAGTGTTTGGGGTTGCACACTCTGTCATCTCTTTACTCATTACGATTGTAGCTGGAAGGTATATTAAAAGTATTATTGGTTTAATGGCCATAAACACAGTGGTTTTCACTTTCAATATGTTTATTATTGCGATTGAATTAAACTTAGCTTTTAACTTACCATTTTTGTTTACTTGGCTTACCACTGCTGCTGGCGAATTAGCAGTCCTGGCTGTAGGGATACCAATTATGTACGCAATCAATAAACGAGTAAAATTTGGTGAAATGATCTAAAAAGTGGGGCTAAATCAAACCTACCGAGGATTGCTCATTACATGATAAAAGACCACCACAGTTTTTAAACTGATGGTGGTCTTTGTATTTCAATTAAATTAGCTATTTACAAGCTCTGCAGATTTTGCTGTCTGGATAAGTTCCTTCGACTTGTCCCGAACAAAACCGACTGCTTCATGATTTGTTTTTCTTGCTTGCTTTACATATTCATCTGTAACTTGTTGCCAAGCTTTCCGACGCTCACGTGAATAGGCAAGGTAAGACTCAGCGTTCTTTTCTAAGTTTTCTTCAAGTTGGTTAATAAAATTAAATGTAGACTGAACTGGTGTTAAAGCAAGCTTTTCCATTTGGTCAGTAATCTCTTTTAATTGATTTGTAACCTCATCAAATTCCTTTAACTTCGCAACGGCCTTAATTTCTTTGCCTTCTTCTCTATTAGAAACGTTTTGGACTACGCCTTTAGCTAGGTCCAAATTTGTTTTTCTTGTCTGTTGGTATAAGCTACCTATAGACTTTCTGTATTCCTTATTAAACTTTAGCACTTCCTTAAATGACTTTAGAAGTGCTTCTTCTTGTGCTTCACGCAATTGTCTTGCTCTTGAAAGTGATTGTTCGTACTGATCCCATAGAGTGTTCACGAATAAATCAGTTGGATTCACTTCTACACTCGTATTTTTTTCTTGTACTTCAATTGCTTCATTCTTCTTTGCCATCATCGTTCCTCCTCTTTTCACTTCTTTTTTTCTCTATGGAATCCCTTGTCGAAAAAGAAGGGATATAGAGCTCTAAAAGACTACTGTACATCGAGAAAAACTGATCCAACATGGCTTGATACGTTTCTAGTTGATTTGCATATCCTTTTAAGTAAGTAATACCAGCCTTCGTAATTGAATACTTTCTTTTAGCAGGACCATTTCCTGTTGTATCCCATTCAGAAGATACTAGCTCGTCCGCTTCAAGCTTCCTAAGTAAGCGATAAAGGTTTCCTTGATCAATACTTTTAAAACCGAATGCCTGAAGTTTCTGACTAAGCTCATACCCATGGAGGGACACTCTACTTAGAAGCAATAATATGAATGGTAGTACGAAATTCTTAGATGGATTTACCGACTGATTGTTATCATTATTTACCATACCCAACACCTCACCTATATGTAAAATACACATAGAGGAAAACAGTATTCCTATAACTGCTTCTCTATATGTATTTTACACCTATATACAATAACTTGTCAACCTAGTTTATCCAACTATATGTATTTTACACATATAGTGTAAACTTTGTGTAAAAGAAACATATACATAAATTGTAAAATGCTTTTTGAACAATTTGTGAAGGTTTAGAATCATTCTTGTTTGGGAATAAAAGTAAAAAACAGAAGAGGTGGTTTGAGGATGCATAACACAAAGGTTAGTAAAACAGGTATGCCTTATCTGCACTTTGGAAGCGGAGAACCATTGGTATTGATTCACGGTCTAGGCGAGGTAAAAGAAGGGTGGCAAAGTCAATACGAATTGTCGGAATATTACGAACTTATTATCCCGGATTTACGAGGGCATGGAGAGCATAGGTCCATAGAAGGCATCTCCATTGAAAACTTCGCTAAAGATGTAATTGAATTGTTAGATGAGCTCTCGATTGAAAGCGCTCACATACTTGGCCTATCCATGGGCGGAGCTGTAGCACAAGAAATTTATCGGCAAGCACCTGGTATTTGTCGCTCACTTATTCTTACTTGTACATTCCATTATATTCCTAAGAGGCTCGGAAAACTTTACATGAAGTTTAGAGAATCTCAGATTGAAGAATTGACAGTAGCCGAAAGAAGAGACATTGCTGCAAAAAAATGTCTGTATTCTTGGAAAAAAGAGTCCCTAGAAAAGTTTGCTGAAAGTTATCGACCTGAGCGCAATGCCTTTTTAGCATCAGGAAAGGCTTGTATGGAGGTTAATAACCTTAAATTATTACCGAAGATTAAAGTTCCTACGCTTGTTATTGCCGGTCAATATGATTCTGTTTTGCCTCCTTGGTTACAATTATGGATGCATAAGCTAATTCCAAATTCAGAATTCATCGTCATGCGAAATACCGGTCATGTGCCTAAATTCGAGGCTAAGGACAGATTTAACCGACTGGTTTGCAACTTTATCAACAAGCATAAAAAAGGTTTTCAAGAAAGTGCATAGTATTCATGAAAAGAAATGGGAAGGGATTCACCCTTCCCCCCTCTATTTAAAGATTATTATGCAAGGTCTGAACGAGTGGACAACCATTCGTCAACGATTGGCGCGAACAATCCACTTAAAGCTAGCGAAACATGCCCCGCTTCAACAACCTTATAAGTTTTATCCTCACTAGAAACAAGCTCCATGACTGGTAGGCTCTGTCCTTCCGCAATTAACCCATCGTTTGCAGATGAAACAGCAAAGAAACTGCATTTAATATTGCTAAGATCCGCTTTTCTTCCACCAATCACTAATTCACCTTTAACAAGCTTATTATCCTTCATAAGATCATTGAACATTTGCTTTAATGCAGCTCCTGCAAAAGGTGCTGAATCATTTAGCCATTTATCCATTCTTCTCCACTTATCCACATATCTGCTATCATGTGCACGAGACAGCAAACCAACATATGGAGATACGTTAATCGGCGCTAAGGTTCTGAACATAGCTTCTACTAGTGCTGGAGGAATGGTACCATAAACATCTACCCAACGATCAACACTAACGGTTCCGTTTTGAAGTCCTTCAAGCCATTTTTCAGGTGCTACGCCCACACTATAATCAATAGGGACAGTTGCAACGATTAGATTTTTAATTGGTAAATCTGTAATGGATGCGAAAATGGAGGCAATCGTTCCCCCTAAGCAATATCCTACAACTGAAATATCTTCAGCACCGGAGTGACGCAAAGCACGTTTTACACCCTTTTCTAAATAGTCGAGAATATAGCTATCAAAACTAATATCATCATCTTCGTATCCTGGATTACCCCAATCAAGCAAATAAACATCATATCCTCGTTTTGTAAGACCCGCAATAACGCTTGTATCCGGACTTATGTCTAAAATATAGGGTTTGTTTAAAAGTGAATAAACAAAGAACAATGGTGTGCTATATTTTTTTTCCTTTGCTGGATAATGCCAAAGAGTTGTTTTGTTTTTTCTCCAGACCATTTCTCGAGGTGAATGCTCGATTTTAGGTGCATCTTCAGTTAGAATTTTATAAACCTGATTCCAGCGCTTCATTTCCTTTTCATAATCCAAGGCTGGAATTTTTACTGGTGATTCTACTGCCATTTTTTCCCCTACTTCCTGAATTATTTACTTGTTCCGGCTCCTGCCAGTTCGAACTCTTTTTTTTCCTGTACTGGTTCTTGATTCTTTACTTCCTTAAATTGAACAAGTTCTTGTTTCAATTCTTGTAATTCCAGCTTAAGACCATTCGCTTCTGTTAACTCCCGTCTTAACTCTTGAAGCTCAGCTTTCAACTCATTCGTATCGGAAAGCTCTTTGCGTAGTTTTTGAAGGTCCGATTTAACCTTTTTTGCTTCACGCAGTTCTTTTACATTGTTATCAAGTTCTTCTTTCATTTGTTTGGAAAGAGCAACAAGCTCTCCAAAGAACTCCATATTTTCTTTGTTAATGGCAGCAAAGCTATCCTGCAAATTCCAAATTTGTTCTTCAAGAGCATCAATTTTTTCTTCAGCCTGAATGGTCAACTTCGCAACATTTTTCACATCAGTTTTAGTAGGCATATTCATAAAATTAGCCATGATTTCCTGATTTCTTTTTATCATTTCTAAATAACGGGTATGTGTCTGTAAACCCACATTAGAAAGCTTGATATAGTCAGTGTTATCAGACCATGATAACAATAGGGAATTCATTTGTTTTTCCCACATACCGGTTAGTTCTCTAAACCCTTTATATGGATCGTATTTTTCTTTTGCCATCCGTAATCGCTCCTAATCTATTTTTAAGATTTCACTGCGTCTTCTTGCTTTTCCATATGTTTATTGAATGGGAATAAAGATTTTACTTGTTTTGAAAAAAGGTTTACAAAGACTCTCTGATTTTGTTGAACGATATTCGTAGTCTTCTTTACAGTGCTAACGTACTCATTTCTACCCTTTTTACGAAGCTCAATGTATTTTTCCACCATTCCAACATATCTTTCAATCGCCTGGTCTGGATTTACTGCACGATATGGCGCACTTAAAATGCCTGCAGTTGATTTTTGGATTCGATCAAATAGTTGGTTGATTTCCTCATAAGATCTTACTGGGAAGAAATGTTGAATCGCAGTGGTTGACATTAAGAACTCTTCTCGAGCTGTACGTTGCCATTCAACTAGCTCCTTATTGAATTGCTCTGTAACTTCTTTAAGGTTGTCACGATTGCGCTGAACACTCTCAGAGTAGTCTTTTACGGCTTTAAGAAAGATTTCATCTCGGTAATTTCCACGCTCAGCCCATTTGTCTAACTCCTGGTAAGCGTTATTCCACAAAAGTTCTAAACTTGATAAATTTTGTTCAGTTTGTTCTTCTTGCGTTTGATTCTCTTCAACCACAGTTTCTTGCTGTTCACTTTTCACCTGAACTTCTTCCTTTTTAGAAGCCTTTTTGTTTTCTGCCAACTCTCTCTCCACCTTTTATATAAAATTAATAGAAAAAAACAATAATAGAGTTACTCTGAATCCACCAGTTGCTTTGATAATTCCGCCATCTCTTGCGAGAATTTTCTAATTTGTTTTTGGTGGTTTATCATCTGGTTCTTAGACTCTTCTATTTGTTCATCCAGATCATCTAGTCTCGTTTCCAAAGCTCTTACTCTCTTAGCAATTGAAGCGATCTCATCCCTGTCAGGGAGGTTTAATGAGTCTAACAGCTCCTTCGTAAGCTTTCTCACCGCCACTACATAATCCAAATGAGCATTGAATGCTTGTCCAATATTTTTAACGTATTGCAAATTGTTAGTCATGGATAGGACGCGGCGATTATAGTCTGCTTCTAATTTCTTGTACGTTTTGGCTGACTCTTCATCAATGGTCCACATATATTTCCCCCACGCTAACACCTGGCTGTCACGATAAAGCCTTGTTAATAATCTCTGAATTATGTTCTTAATTATACGAAAATTCCATATATTTTACCATCATTAATTTTAAAGGAGATGGGAAAATGCCTATAGCCCAAGCAAATGGTATTGATCTATATTACGAGATTCACGGAAAAGGTGAACCTTTACTACTAATTATGGGTTTGTCACATAACTGTTTATCCTGGAAAAGAAGTTTGGCAGCCTTATCGCAAAACTATCAAGTGATCATCTTTGATAATCGCGGAACCGGCCGCAGCTCAAAGCCTGAGACACCCTATTCAATCGAACTTATGGCGGAAGATGCGAAAGCTGTCTTAGATGCTGCAGATGTGCAAGCGGCAAACGTTTATGGAATCTCAATGGGTGGAATGATTGCCCAAAGACTTGCCATCGCTTATCCTGAACGAGTAAAATCCCTCGTCCTTGGTTGTACAACATCAGGTGGTGTTAACCACGTCCAACCTAGTCCCGAAATAGCCATGGCCATGCTCTCCAGAGGTTCCGTTACACCAGAGGAAGCCGCTTGGGCCGCAGTGCCCATCCTTTACAGTCAAGATTTCATTCGTGACCATCACGACGCCATCAAAGAAGATATCGATGTTAGATTGCAAATTCCAACTCCACCACATGGGTACATGCTCCAACTCCAGGCTTGCCTTGCCCATGATACGTATGATGAACTTGATAAAATCTCAGTTCCTACACTAGTCATTCATGGCGATGACGATAAACTAGTTCCGTTTGAGAATGGAAAAACACTTAGCCAAAGAATCAAAGGAGCACAGTTTTGTGTAGTACCAGGGGCCGGACACCTTTATGTGACAGAGGCACAGGAAAGCGTTAATAAAAACGTACTCGAGTTTTTAGCAAAGGTATAATGATTAGGAATGCCGTAATGCGGCATTCCTCTTTTCAAAGCTCTTTTCTCAGACTCTATTGCTTTTAACAACATGTCTTTTAAAAACAGTCTCCAGATACTATTTCTAACAGTCTATTAAGTTAGTGCAGAAGTTCCTCCATCCACCGAGAGAATATGTCCAAAGACATAATCAGAAGCACTTGAAGCAAGGAATAATGCTGGTCCCATCATGTCATGGTCTGAGCCAAATCTGCCTGCTGGAGTGCGTTCAAGAATAAATTCACCCACATGATCAAGTAACGCATTTGTCATCTTTGTCGGGAAGAATCCAGGCGCAATTGCATTTACATGCACATTATATGGAGCTAGCTTAACAGCAAGGTCGCGTGTAAAGGCAATTACCGCTCCTTTACTTGTTGAGTAGCCAATTGCATCCATCATTCTTGTATCCTGTCCACCTAAGCCGGCAACTGATGCAATATTAATAATCTTTCCTGAACGTTGCTCTTTCATGATTTTCCCGACAGCCTTTGAAAATAAGAATACTGCCTTCAGGTTGATATCCATTACCTTGTCCCATTTATCTACAGGCATATCAAGAGCCGGTGCTCCCCAGCTAACTCCGCTGTTGTTCACTAAAATATCGATTCTGCCAAATTCCTTCATAGTTTCATTGACTACATGATTAATCTCTTCCTCGTTAGAAACATCGCATTTAAATGCCAGTGAGCCAACTCCCTTAGCCTTAAGGGCTTCACTTACCTGCTTACAAGCTTCTTCATTTCTTGAGCAGACAACAACGTTTGCTCCTGCCTCTGCATAGACAGTGGCGATTTGTTCACCAAGTCCTCTACCTCCACCGGTAACAATTGCTGTTTTTCCTTTTAGATTAAATAATTCTTGAATCATTGTCATAATTTCCCTCCTGTTAGACTCCTATTTTTTGTTTTTGTAATTCTTGATCTCTTAATACTCTCCGTAGCAATTTCCCTACAGAGGATTTAGGAAGTTCCTCTAGTATTTCTACTTGTTTTGGCACTTTATATGGAGCTAAATTCTTTTTAGCAAAAGCAATAATATCTTCAGTTGATAGGAACTCACTCTCTTTTATCTTTAAAAATGCCTTAACAGTTTCCCCTCGGTATTCATCAGGTACTCCAATTACGACAGCTTCTTCAACACCTTGGAGTTGGTATAGAACATCTTCTACCTCAGCAGGGTAAACATTATAACCGCTCGCAATAATCATATCTTTCTTACGGTCCATGATGTAAAAATACCCGTCTTCATCCATTTTTGCGATGTCTCCAGTAAGGAGCCAACCGTCCTTAATTGTTTTTTCTGTATCCTCTGGACGGTTCCAATAACCTTTCATTACTTGAGGACCTTTTATGATTAATTCACCCGGTTCCCCAACGGCAACATCAATCATTTCTCCATCCACAGTTATTTCTACAATTCTCGCTTCCGTACTAGGAATGGGAATCCCCACACTCCCTGGTCTTGATTCAAGGAAAGGTGGATTAAAAATAGGTGATGGCGATAGCTCTGATTGTCCATAGCCATTTAATAGCCTTCCGCCTGTTTTTTCTTCAAATACTTTTATTTGCTCAACAGGAAGTGGTGCTCCACCGCTACTCATATAATGAATATCGCCAAAGCCTGATTCTTCAATTCCTGGGTGGCTATTTAACGCAAAGTACATGGTAGGAACAGCGGACATTTGAAACGGCTTTTCTGTCTTAACCACTTCCATTAGTTCCTGCGGATCGAACCTTGGTAACACTAACTGGTTCGCGCCTTCCCTAATACCAGCAATTGCATTACATGAGAGCCCGAATACATGAAACATCGGAAGCACACTTATCATTTTGAAGTCTTCCGGAATTAGCTCTTCAAAAGGTCTATAAACGAAATCACAAACCTGAACCACATTTGCAAGTAAATTTTGGTGAGTAAGCATAACCCCTTTACTTACCCCCGTTGTTCCACTCGTATACTGCAACATGGCAACGTCCTCGTAAGGATCGATCGTTGTTTCCGGTAAAATTTTCCCTTCCGCTAGGAAATCCTCAAAGTATCGATCTCCTTCTTCTAGAGCTATTTTCTCGCCACCAAGATTAACAACAATAATTTCTTTTAGATTCGTCTTTGGCTGAACATTCTTGACCTTTTGGTATAAGGTATCTAAGACGATGATAAATTCTGAGCCAGAATCCGCTAGAACATGCTCGATTTCTCTTTCAACATACATAGGATTTACCTGTACGTTAATTCCACCTAATCGGAAACTACCGAATAAACTAAAGATATAATGTGGACTATTAGGCAACATAATCGACATGCGGTCGCCTTTTTTAAATCCATTGTTATGTAAGGATGCTGCATAGGCTTCTGCTACTAATTTAAGATCATTAAAATTCCAGGATCTTCCGTAGAAAGTTAGAGCCGGTTTTTCACCATAAATGGCGGATGAACGGTCGAGTAGATCAAATAGAGAACTATACTCTACTGATACATTTTCACTAACCTTTGAATCATATAACTTCAACCAAGGTTTTTGCTGATATACCATACTCCTACCCCCAAGATGATTTTTCACTACATTATGCCGATCCATGATTTGATTAATTATTCTAACATCTAAATTATTGTTATAAAACACTTTTTTGTAAACGGTGCCATTTTGACATATTTTTTATCTTTTTAGGTGATTTTGTCGATTCTTATCGAATACGGCCTTTTTTCCGCCGGTTCAAACCCGAAAATAGCCTAATAGTCCTAGGAAACTCTGTTGGTAATTGTCGAAAAATTTTATTTATTTACACGTTTTAACCTTTACTAGGGTGGGTATTTAGGACCTACTACTATTGTTTTATTATGTAATCTACTAAGAAAACTAGTAAACTAGAGACTCTCCTTCTTATTTATATGTTCTTTTCTAGTCCTTTGAATTTTAGTTGAAAATGACTAATTGATTTAATTTTTATAACATTTACACTGTAAGCGTTTTATAAACCGTCAAACTTTGTTCAACATTTCACAATATATCTTCCAATTAACGTGATATATTTAACGCATAAGGAAGAATTAAACAACAAGGAGTGATTACAATGATTCTTTGTAACTGGAAATCCTTCTCCACTGATACCGAAACCTATACTCTTGAAACCTTCGAGGAGGTTATCGGAGATGAATTTGAGGCCATGATGTTTAAAAACGATGAACGTATTCCTACTGTCATTTGGACTCTTAACTATGTAGTCATCGTAAAAAAGGTATCAAGAATCACCAATGACATCTATTTTGAAAAAATCCCTAGAAATCCGGTTTGCGAGTAAATTTTATAAACTTTCATGTGAAATAATTCACTAACTTTAATGGAGGGAATAAGAATGGCTGTTACTGAAAAGGTTGTAAAAGAAAAGCAAAACGTTACGGAAACAATCGATCATCTTGTTGAAAATGGGTTAAAGGCATTAGAGGAGTTTCGTGGCTTTACACAGGAATCCATAGACAACATCGTTAAAGAAATGGCATTAGCTGGACTTGATCAACATATGCCCCTTGCTAAGTTAGCTGTTGAAGAAACCAAACGTGGTGTCTATGAAGATAAGATTATTAAAAATATGTTCGCGACAGAATATGTCTATCATAATATCAAGTATGATAAAACGGTAGGAATCATTAACGAAAATGAACACGAAGGAATGATCGAAGTAGCTGAACCTGTTGGAGTTATTGCTGGCGTCACACCGGTTACAAATCCAACATCTACAACCATGTTTAAATCACTGATTTCAATAAAAACTAGAAATCCTATTATCTTTGCCTTCCACCCTTCTGCTCAAAAAAGCAGTAGTGAAGCTGCTCGAATTTTACGAGATGCTGCGATAAAGGCAGGTGCACCTGCAAACTGCATTCAATGGATTGAAACACCATCTGTTGCAGCTACTCAGGGCCTTATGAATCACGAAAAAGTATCTCTTATTCTAGCAACCGGTGGCTCAGGCATGGTGAAATCGGCGTATAGCTCAGGAAAACCAGCTTTAGGGGTTGGACCTGGTAATGTTCCTTGTTATATCGAAAAATCAGCTAACATTCAACGCTCCGTTAATGACCTGATTTTATCTAAGACTTTTGATAACGGGATGATTTGTGCTTCTGAACAAGCTGTAATTATTGATCAGGAGATTTATTCTGAAGTCAAAAAAGAAATGATTTTACATAGCTGTTATTTCTTAAACAAGGCCGAAAGAGAAAAGGTAGAAAAACTCGTTATCAATGAGAATACCTGTGCAGTAAATGCCGATATTGTAGGAATGCCTGCTTTTAAAATTGCTCAAATGGCTGGAGTAACAGTACCTGAAGATACGAAGATTTTAGTTGCAGAACTCGAAGGAGTTGGCCCCGAGTTTCCACTATCTAGAGAGAAGCTAAGCCCTGTTCTCGCTTGTTACAAAGTAGCGAGCCTTGAAGACGGAATGATTAGAGCCGAGGAAATGCTGAACTTTGGTGGTCTTGGACACTCCGCTGTCATTCATACAACCAACGATGATGTGATTAGAGAATACGGTTTACGAATGAAAGCTGGCCGGATTATTGTGAACGCCCCTTCCTCTCAAGGAGCAATCGGAGACATTTACAATGCTTATATGCCTTCACTAACTCTCGGTTGTGGTACTTATGGTGGAAACTCAGTATCTACAAACGTTGGTTCTACTCACCTTATTAATATTAAAAAAGTAGCAAGAAGGAATGCGAATATGCAATGGTTTAAAGTCCCATCTAAAATCTATTTTGAGAAAAATGCTACACAATATTTAGCAAAGATGCCAAATATCTCAAAGGCTCTTATTGTTACGGACCCTGGGATGGTGAAGCTTGGTTACGTTGATAAAGTCCTCTACTATTTAAGAAAGCGCCCAGATTATGTTCACTGCGAAATTTTCTCAGATGTAGAACCAGATCCAAGCATTGAAACAGTCGTTAAGGGTGCAGAGTTAATGGCAAACTTCCAGCCGGATGCTATAATTGCTCTTGGTGGAGGTTCAGCAATGGATGCAGCAAAAGGCATGTGGCTGTTCTATGAATACCCTGATGCAGACTTCCATGGTTTAAAGCAGAAGTTCCTAGATATTCGAAAGCGTATCGTCAAATATCCAAAACTAGGGCACAAAGCACAGTTTGTTGCCATTCCAACTACTTCCGGAACAGGTTCAGAAGTCACTTCCTTCTCTGTTATTACTGATAAAAAAGCAAATATTAAGTACCCACTAGCAGACTATGAGTTGACTCCGGATGTGGCGATTATTGATCCACAGTTTGTGATGACCGTTCCAAAAGTAGTTACGGCTGATACAGGTATGGACGTTTTAACCCATGCTATTGAGGCGTATGTTTCTGTTATGGCAAATGATTATACAGATGGGTTGGCAATGAAAGCCATCCAGTTAGTCTTTGAATATCTACCTAGAGCGTACCGAGATGGTAGTGATGAAGTGGCGCGTGAGAAAATGCATAATGCTTCAACAATTGCTGGTATGGCGTTTGCCAATGCATTCTTAGGAATCAACCATAGCTTAGCTCATAAACTAGGTGCTGAGTTCCATATTGCTCATGGACGTGCAAACACTGTCTTGATGCCACATGTTATCCGATACAATGCAACCAAGCCTAAAAAGTTTGCTGCATTCCCGAAATACGAGCACTATATTGCCGATAAACGCTATGCTGAGATTGCGAAAATGCTCGACCTTCCATCACGTACAACAGAGGAAGGTGTGGAAAGTCTTGTTCAAGCAATTATCAAACTCGCTATGGAACTCGATATTCCAATGAGTCTAGAAACAAATGGTATTGACCCTGTCGAATTTGAGAGCAAGGTTGATTATCTAGCAGATAAAGCCTTTGAAGATCAATGTACAACTGCGAACCCTAAGTTACCGCTTGTAACCGAATTAGCGGAAATCTATCGAAAAGCGTACAAAGGAGTTTAAATAGAACAGTATATTATTTACGGGCCTGACCCTCGTTCCTTTAACGTAACGGGGATCAGGCTTTTTTTGTGACAAAAAAATGAATACTCATTCATAATTCATGTTTCTACAATTTTCGCGACAATTTCCAACAAAACTCCCCTTTTGTCCGTGCTATATTACTGCCATCAGAGGTGATAATAGCAATTTTAGGTCCTAAAGAGAATTAAACTGAAACATTAAATTTTGGAGGGATGGAAAATGGCGATTGATGAAAAGGTTTTAAAAAAGAACCAACTAGTTGTAGAAATGGTGAATCTTCTTGCTGAGAATGGAACGAAAGCACTTGTTGAGTTCCGAAGCTATAGTCAAGAAATGGTCGATGGAATCATTAAAGAAATGGCTCTGGAGGCTCTCAAGCATCATAAACAGTTAGCAAAGATGGCGATCGAAGAAACTCAGCGAGGCGTATACGAAGACAAAGTCTTTAAAAATATGTTTGCGACAGAGTACATCTACAATAATATTAAAAACTTGAAAACAGTAGGGATTATTAGTGACAACGAGCATGAGGGTATGGTCGAAATGGCTGAACCTGTTGGAGTCATTGCTGGTGTGGTTCCAATTACGAATCCAACTTCAACCGTTATCTTCAAATCACTTATTTCGATGAAAACAAGAAATCCAATCATCTTTGCCTTCCATCCTTTTGCCCAAAAATGCAGTGGTGAAGCAGCAAGACTTATGCAAGAGGCGGCCGTTCGCGCAGGTGCACCAAAGGACTGTATTCAATGGGTTGAAGTCCCGTCCTTAGAGGCTAGCCAGGCATTGATGAGGCATCCTAAAACCTCCATCATTCTCGCAACAGGTGGTACCGGAATGGTAAAAGCCGCATACAGTTCAGGTAAACCTGCCCTAGGGGTTGGTCCAGGGAATGTCCCTTGTTATATTGAAAAGTCTGCCAACATAAAACGTTCGGTTAATGACCTCATCCTATCTAAAACATTTGATAATGGCATGATTTGCGCTTCTGAACAGGCAGTCGTTATTGATAAAGAGATTTATACAGAAGTTAAGAAAGAACTCCTTGCAAACAATTGTTACTTTTTAAATGATGAAGAAAAATTACAACTGGAAAAGGTGGCAATTAACGACGGCCATAGTCTTAATCCGATTATTGTTGGATTATCTGCTTATCAAATAGCCAAAATGGCTGATATCAATGTACCGAAAGAAACAAAAATGTTAATTGCGGAATTAAAGGGCGTCGGTCCTAAACACCCTCTTTCATGTGAAAAACTAAGTCCTGTCCTTGCCTGTTACAAGGCAAAAAATCTTGAAGATGGACTTAACAAATGTGAGGAAACACTAGAGTACGGGGGTCTAGGACACTCGGCAGCCATTCACTCAACAAATCAAGAAGTTATTGATGAGTTCTCTTCGCGGATGAAAGCCGGACGAATTATGATCAACACCCCTTCGACCCACGGTGCCATTGGAGATATTTACAATTCATCGCTTCCATCATTAACATTAGGCTGTGGTACTTATGGTGGTAACTCGGTCTCGACCAATGTCGGCGCCACTCATTTGATAAATATTAAAAAGGTGGCTAAAAGACGAGTGAATACGCAATGGTTTAAAATCCCGCCTCAAATCTATTTTGAAAAGAACTCGGTTCAGTGCCTTGCTGGTTTACCAGATCTATCGCGGGCGTTTATTGTGACTAGTCCGAGCTCAATTAAAAATGGAAACTTAGATCGTGTGCTTTATCAGCTTAAAAAGCATCCAGCCCAAGTACAAAGTGAAATCTTTACAGAGGTAGAACCAGAGCCAAGTATTGAAACGGTCATCTATGGGGCGGAGATGATGGGAAAGTTTAACCCAGATGTCATTATCGCACTTGGTGGAGGTTCTGTCATGGATGCCGCTAAGGCAATGTGGCTCTATTATGAACACCCTGACACAGACTTTGAAGCGTTACGCCAAAAATTCTTTGACCCAAGTAAACGAGTTATTACGTATCCAAAGCTTCGTGGAAAAGCTAGGCTCGTTGCAATCCCAACCACTTCGGGTACCGGATCTGAGGTTACCGCCTTTACGGTTATTTCCGATAAAAAGACAAATCTTAAATACCCGCTTGCTGATTTAGAATTAACACCAGACGTTGCGATCATCGACCCGCAATTTGTCATGACCGTTCCTAAACATGTGACCGCCGATACCGGGATGGATGTTCTCACTCATGCAATTGAATCCTATGTTTCCGTTTTAGCTAATGATTTTACTGATGGTCCAGCGTTAAAAGCGATTCAGCTTGTCTTTAACTATTTACCAACCGCTTATCATAATGGAGACGATGAATTGGCTCGGGAAAAGATTCATAATGCGTCAACCATTGCTGGTATGGCTTTTGCAAACTCATTCCTAGGCATTAATCACAGTCTTGCACATGCCCTAGGAGCAGAATTCAAAATTCCTCATGGACGGGCAAATGCGCTTTTAATGCCACATGTAATTCGATATAATGCTTCAAAACCAAACAAGTTTATGACTTATCCAAAATACGAGCACTTTATTGCAAACGAGCGCTATGCTGAGATTGCACAAATGCTTGGATTACCTGCCCGAACAACTGAGGAAGGTGTTGAAAGTTTAATTCAAGCTATCATCAATCTTGCAAACGAAATCGATATTCCAATGAGCATTGAAGCATGTGGTGTCAGTCAGATTGAATTTGAAAGCAAAGTCAATGAGCTTGCCGAACATGCCTTTGATGATCAAGATACCATTGCAAATCCAAGAATGCCGCTTGTAACGGAGCTAGCAGAGATTTACCGTAGCGCATATAAAGGACATGCATTAGTTCAATAATAAAAATGCCCCTCCTCCTTTATGACTTTCTGGAGTACAGGGGCATTTTTTATTTATGTGACCTACCTTTTTCTTTTTAGGCTTAAACGGGCTCCATGACCATTCTTTCCGCTATTTATTAGGGCTATTTTACAAAAAACATCTTATAAAGCTGGATCAATACAAACGGCAATAAGGCTAGACCATAAATAGCAGCAAATTGTGCCCCGTTTAATACTGCAATTTCAAACACACCCATTAATGGTGGTAGTAATAACACAATATGCAGAAGAACGGCACCAATAATCAGTGCATACCAGAGAAACTTATTGCTGAATAGCCCTATTTTCAATACGGAATGCTTGCTTCGAGCATTAAAACCATGAAACAATCTTGCCAAACACAGTGTTGCAAATGCCATTGTACTAGCAATTAGATGGTCTCCAGATGATAAACCAATATGATAGGCAATCAAGGTTGAGACCGCAATCAGTATCCCCTCGACAAGCACTAGACGAACGAAGCCTTTATTCAATAAAGGTACATCCACATCCCTTGGCTTTTCCTTCATGATATTTTTACTATGTGGCTCAAGACCAATGGCAATAGCAGGTAAACTATCAGTCACGAGATTGATGAATAGCAGATGGACTGCAGCAAAGGGTACCGGCAATGCTAAAATAGAAGCATAGAGAACAGCAAGCACTGCCCCTGTATTTCCTGATAAAAGAAACCGAATAGAGTTTTGGATGTTTGCGTAGATACTGCGACCATTTGAAATGGCTTTGACAATGGTTGAGAAGTTATCATCAGTAAGAACCATAGATGAGGCTTCCTTTGCCACCTCGGTACCGGTAATCCCCATTGCCACACCAATGTCCGCTTGTTTTAAAGCAGGACCATCATTCACTCCGTCTCCAGTCATGGCAACGACATTTCCGTTTTCCTGCCACGCGCGAACAATTCTAATTTTATGTTCAGGAGAGACGCGAGCATACACGGAAAGATCTGCCACGTTCTTCCTTAACTCGTCATCTGTCCAGTTTTCAATTTCTGAACCTTCAACCGCCTCAGAATTCTCTTTTAGAATTCCAATTTCTTTTGCAATTGCGGCGGCAGTAATTTTATGGTCCCCTGTAATCATTACTGGTTTAATACCAGCTTCAATACATGCTGCCACAGCATCATATGATTCTTTCCGTGGTGGGTCCATCATCGAAATCAAGCCAATAAAAGTTAAGTCGTTTTCATCATCAAATTCAATGTTCTTTCCTTCAGGAACCTCTTTATAAGCAAAACCTAGAACACGTAAGCCGCTCATAGAGAAATCTTTGTTTATTTGTTCAATCCTTTGTTGCTGTTCCTTCGTGAAATTCACAACCCCGTCAGAAGTTACAATCTTTATCATTCTTGACAATAGAACGTCCAATGCGCCCTTTGTGACCAAGTAACTTTTTCCCTCATATTTGTTGACTGTGCTCATTAGCTTTCGGTCAGAATCAAAAGGAAGTTCCGCTAATCGAGGATAATAATCCCTAATCGAAAGCTCATCATATTGGTAATCCTCACCGAAGTTTACAAGTGCTATCTCGGTTGGGTCACCAATTTCCTTTTTATCTGTGGTAATCGAATCGTTACACAACAAACCCATTAACAGGATTCGTTTCTCTAACGGATTTTCCATATTCAGCTCGTTGTGTTCAATCACTTTGTTATCTACGTAAACCTTCTGAACGGTCATTTTATTTTGGGTCAGCGTACCGGTCTTATCTGAACAGATAACAGAAATGCTTCCCAAACTTTCAACAGCATGCAGTTTTCTAACAATCGCATTTTCCTTTGCCATTTTTTGTGTTCCAAAAGCAAGTACAATGGTCACAATCGAACTCAAGGCTTCAGGAATAGCCGCCACTGCTAGCGCCACTGCAAACATAAATGAATCTATAAGGTCATTCCCTCTAAATAAATCTAATGCAAAGATAATAATGGCAATGGCAATAATGCCAACGGCAAGTTTTTTACCAAACTGGTCTAGACTTGCCTGAAGTGGTGTCTTCTTCTCACCTGCTGATTCGAGTAAATTAGCAATTTTCCCAATTTCGGTGTTCATCCCCGTATTGGTAACGACAACTACCCCTCTACCGTATGTAACAAAACTACCAGAGAACACCATATTCTTTTTATCGCCAATCGCCACTTCTTCTTCGTTTATTGGCTTTACATCCTTTAGTACACTTAACGATTCTCCCGTTAGTGAGCTTTCATTAATTTGTAAGCTATAATTTTCAATAATTCTTCCATCAGCACTAACAAAATCACCTGCATCCAAGGAAAGGATATCCCCTACTACAACTTCTCTGGATGGTATTTCCACTCTATTTCCATTTCGCAGCACTTTTGCTGTTGGAGATGAGAGAGCTTTTAAGCTATTTAGGCTCTGTTGTGCTTTTTGGTGCTGAACTGTACCAAGAATTGCATTTAGAATAACAACAAATACGATAACGATTGTGCTGTGTAACTCCCCTAAGAAAGCAGATATAAGCGCTGCAACTATTAGGATAATCACCAGAAAGTCTTTAAATTGTTCAAAAAATACTTCTAAAGTGGTTTTTCGTTTTCCTTCAGCAAGTTCATTATAGCCGTATTGTTCTAACCTATTATTAACTACGTCAGTCGTGAGTCCCTTTTCGGTAACATTTAGTTCTTTTAATACATCTACAGACGTTTTCCTAAAAAAATCACTCATTTCCTATTCTCCTTCCACAGCCATTCAACCAGTAAAAAGACTCTAGTTTCTTTCAGCTAATCGTCACAAGATATTTAAGTATTATCATTAGCTGTGCGAATTTTTTATATTATATTCTTCCACTGGAGATTCTAGATGATATGGAGGGAAGAAATAATGGCTAATCACGACATGGAAGTTGAAAACAAGTTTGATTTACATGATCACCGTACTTTAAAAACTCGCATGAGCAATAAAAAAGCAGCTGATTTTAGCAGTTCTACCTTGAGACGCATCGCATTTATGGAAAACGGCCGTACAAGATAAAAATAAAAAAAGCACACCAAAAAAATCCTGAGATTCTTGGTGTGCTCTGCTCCCTCTATTATACCAGATAATCTTTTAGTTTTGCTTTTGGTTCACCGAATATTTCTGCTTCTAATCTCCGACCCGTTGGGGTTGCAGCCAACCCACCTTCTCCAGTTTCTCTTAAAGCAGAAGGCATGGTTTGACCGATTGCGTACATCGCACTAATCACTTCATCACAAGGAATTCTACTCGTAATTCCTGCAAGGGCCATGTCTGCAGCTGTTAAAGCATTTGATGCGCCCATTGCATTTCGTTTTACACAAGGCACCTCAACAAGACCGGCTACAGGGTCACAAACTAAGCCAAGCATATTTTTCAACGTAATTGCCATGGCTTCTGCCGCTTGTTGCGGCGTACCGCCTGCCATTTCTACAATCGATGCAGCCGCCATTCCCGCTGCCGAACCAACCTCCGCTTGACATCCCCCTGCGGCACCAGAAATGGAAGCATTATTGGCAACAACAAAACCAAAAGCAGCTGCTGTAAATAAAAACTCAACCATTTCCTCCCGACTAGGATTCAATTGATTTTTCACCGCAAATAGAGTACCTGGCACGACACCTGCTGATCCAGCTGTAGGTGTTGCACAGATGATTCCCATCGCAGCATTTACCTCATTGGTTGCTACTGCCTTGCTCACCGCATCTAATAACAGCGGTCCCGATAATGTTTTTCCGCTTTTGATATAATTTTGGAGTAAGACTGCATCTCCACCCGTTAGCCCTGTTCGTGACTTTACCCCGTTCAGCCCACGCTCAACTGCTTTTTCCATAACCGTAAGATTTCCATCCATTTTGGATAGAACATCTTCACGGGTTAACCCTGAAATTTCAACCTCTTGCCTAATCATAATCTCAGCGATCTTCACTTGATGCTTTTCTGCCAACTCAACAAGTTCCGCTACGTTTCGAAACATTGCTTGTCCTCCCGATGTCTTTTTTCTCAACAAAAATTCACTTGTTTTTTCAGTTATTCTACCATTCGGATGACTCGTGTTACGTTACAAAGGGCTTTCAATTCCTCAATTACTTCATCCTCAATTTTTTGGTCGACCTCAATCACCATAATCGCCATTTCGCCTTTTTCCTTACGAGCTACTTCCATATGACCAATATTGATTTCATTTTTAGCTAAAACAGACGTAACCGATGAAATAATTCCAAATCGATCGCGGTGAATAACAAGAATTGCTGGGTCTCCTGATAGCTTTAGCTTAAACGAATTGATTTCAGTAATTTCAATTGTACCGCCACCAATAGAGATTCCGATAATTTCCATCTCATTATGTTCATCAAATAAGTTCAGCTTTACTGTATTCGGATGTTCAGGTACAGCCTTTTCTGTTTGAAAAGTAACCTCCATCCCCAATTCTTTAGCTATTTCTAATGACTTTGGAATTCGTTCATCAAACGTATCGAAATCTAAAAGACCGGCAACAAGCGCCAAATCAGTCCCGTGTCCCTTATACGTACTAGCAAATGAGCCATATAGGGAAATTTTCACTTTCTTCGGCTGTTTTTCAAATAATGTGCGGGCAACCCGTCCGATTCGTGCAGCACCAGCAGTATGCGAGCTGGATGGTCCAATCATGACAGGACCAATAATGTCAAAAGCTGAACGATATTTCATGATTCATACTCCTTTTGAGTTGTTTGTATAGTATATTTTCGTATTTCGAAATTTGTGTACACATCACATTTATATAAAACATTTAATAGGTACTAACCGCAGCTTTAACTTTAACGGAAAAAACTTCAGGAAGCTATTTAAAATACTGGAAAAAGTTTAAAGTCGATTTATTTTTGCTCTAATATTCAAAAATACACCGGAAACTCGATTGTTGCAAGTGAAACTTGGGAATTAGAGACGTCCTACCCATTATTCAACCAAATTTGGCGTTTAACCTCTAAGGTAATTCAAGTTTCACGAGAGAAAATAGGACTACATCTCTCATAAGGGAGTTGATTGCAGGATGCATTTTAAATCAGTGCCCTTCGTGCCTTTTAGTTGGACAAAAATCACACCGCTAAAATTAACACTCTCACTTTTTATGGTAACTGGTTGTGGAACAGGTGAGGAAGCCGAACCTCCACCAAAAGAAACGGAAAAACAAGAAGCAGTTAAAATCCAAATGGAAAACCACATGAGCAGTGAAACATCACAGCATGAAAAACGGTTAAATAATGAAAGTGCTCCCTTCGGTATTCCGAAAGTAACCCAAAAGATGGAACAACAAAAAAAACAAAAAGTACTCATTGACGCTCCCCATATAAAGCAAAAGCCTGAATTGGATAGAGGCTGTGAGGTCACTAGCCTCGCCATGCTTTTAAACCATGCCGGGGTGTCTGTTGATAAAATGACTTTAGCAGATAAAGTGAAAAAAGTTCCATATGAACGAAATGGCTTAAGAGGAAATTTAAATGATGGTTTCGTCGGGAATATGCAAACATTTGATCAACCTGGTATTGGCGTTTACCATGGACCCATTAAAAATTTAGCTGAATCTTACCTACCAGGGAAAGTACTTGATTTTTCAGGCAAGGAGTTTGAGGAGGTACTTGCACACTTAGACCAACAGCGGCCCGTCTGGGTGGTTGTTACAAGTACTTATGATGTGGTACCTGAAAACCATTGGGTAACTTGGAAAACGAGCAGTGGTCCACTAAAAATTACGTTCAAAATGCATTCCGTTTTAGTAACTGGGTACGATAAAGATTATATTTATGTTAACGATCCACTTTCATCCAAAAATCGAAAACTTCCTCGCCAGAAATTTATCGCAGGCTGGGAGCAAATAGGAAAACAAGCCATTACCATAAAAAAATAGATTACACACAAAAATCCAAGCTGAAATTAGCTTGGATTTTCTTATGGCAATATTCTTTATATGCATTTTAAAACTATAAAGGATTATGAAAATTTGTACTCTTGTCCATAACTGTAATAACTAGCATAGAAGGGATGAGATTGAAATAAAAGGCGTTTATTTTATTAATGATTGTATACAGTTTGAGGGCTTGTCAAAGGAAGAAAGCTTCACTCTTCAGGAATAATCTTTGCTGAAGGTAATAAAAAATAACGATATTCAAGTTTTCCCCTTAAACCCTTACCAGCTTACTAACCACTACACGGTGTTACATGCGCTTTTGTATGATTTAAAAACAACCGGCACACAACTAGAATGTTTTACCTTTTACTCCCAAACTGTATTAGACGACTTTATTTACACCTATCCAGCTCGTTGGCTCCTTATTAAAAGTTATTTCGACACACTCATACCTGTCATCGCTGAGGACCCAAGTAAAGACCTACTCTTTATTGCGTAAAGGAAAAGTTAACTGAGTGTTTTCTCCTTCGTAGTCCAATATTGTTCATTTGCTGGTAAATCGTCAAACCATGCCGCTTCTGGTGGACAGTCCAATATCATGAACTGACCATAGTTTCCATCTCTTGATTGATGATACTTTAAATAGGCCATTCCGTTTTCAATCCCAAGTATTTCAATTTTTCCAGAGCTATGACTCATCACCAAGCGCACACGTTTTCCGATACCAGAGGTTTTTGCCTTTGCATCTTCGACGATTTTATATACTTGCTCAAGAGGAAGCACAAACTCATAATTACCAGCAACCGGCCTATTTATAAAGAAGTAATAAGGATTGACCCCGGCATAGGTTTGCTTATTGAGGAGCTCTGCCAACACATCTGGATTGTCGTTAATTCCTTTTAAAATCGGTGTCTGGTTTAAAACGATTGCTCCCGCTTGCTTGAGGGCATCAAACGCTCTTCTCGCTTGAGTGGTTAGCTCATTTGGATGGTTCACATGCGTCATAATGTATATTTGCTTTCCTGAATTAGAATAAGCGCGGATAAGGTCTAAGAGTGCTTCATCTTCATATATTCTCATTGGGTAATAAGCAGGTAGCTTGGTTCCTAAGCGAATAATTTTAACATGTTCAATTTCATTCAATTGTTCAAGGATTGATTTGAGTTTTTTAGTTGAGAGCATCAACGAGTCTCCGCCTGTTAACAAAACATTGGTAATCTTTTGATGTTGGCGAATATACTCTAGACCAGGTTGTGGATCTACAATCGCCTCTTTTTCTTTATGAATAAACAATCGTTTTCTAAAGCAAAAGCGGCAATAACCTCCACATTCTTCAGAGACAACTAACAATGCAGTTGTTATATATTTATGCTGACAGCCTGGCACCACATAATTTATTTCCTCATCACTAGCATCCCAATGCCCATACTCGAGTAGTTCTCCTTCATTTGGGATAATAATTTTCCGAATTGGATCATTGCAGTCATTCCAATTAATTAGACTTAAATAATAATCATTTGAACGAAACACAAACTGGTTGGTAATAGGTTTAAGGTTATCCTTTTCCTCTACTGACAACTCGTTAATTTGATCAATAGAGGTAATGAATGTTGCTTTCATACAGTTCCCTCCCCTTTTACTTTGCCTAATTCCACTATAGCACTTGTAAAATTCAGAAAGGTGAACGTTCTTTGACAATTACGAAACGAGGTACAGGGAGGAATTTATATCGTTTAAAAAAGTGCCAGGGGTCTCCTGACACTTCATTTATGAAATATAACAGTGGAATAAGGACCTACACTAGAGAAAGAAAATTAGTAACTGAGATGTAATCGCGACTAATATAAGTGCAAATGGATAGGCTGCTGCATACGCGATAGCAGGTTCCTCCGACTCCACTAATTGGTTTACTGAACCTAAGCCAGGTGTACTCGTCATTCCGCCACATAGCGCCCCTAGAGCGTGAATCGTATTTAAACGGAACCACTTTTTAGCTATAAAGTACCCAGCAAGAATTGGGGTTAATGTAATAAGTGAACCTCCAAATACAAGACCTAGTCCTTCTGCTTTTACAACCTCGACGATCCCTTGACCTGCCGTTGTCCCGGCTCCAGCAAGAAATAACACTAATCCTATATCACTGACCACTCTTGTGGACGGCTGATAATACCTGGCACGGATTGGTCCAAGTTTTCCAAAGTGGCCAATGATTAAAGCCACAAATAGCGGACCTCCCGCAACCCCTAGAGTAATCGTCCCCAACCCAGGTAAATGGATAGGAATCATTCCAACAGCAATTCCTATTAGCAACACTAAACTCAGAGACAATATATGCACATTCGTAACGGTTAAGTGCTTTCTACTAAACAGTGTTTCAACTTCTTTTATTCGGTCTTCACTGCTTACAATGGTTAAAACATCTCCTCGTTCGAGCCTCCATTTTGGATTTTGGCTAAATTCAAATCCCCCACGTTCAATTCGCGTAACCGTTACTCCATACGCTGATCGTAACCCTAGTTCCTTCAGATTTTTGCCAATTACTTCTTCTGAATCAACGGTAACTTTTCTTAATTTTACGTGATCTGAATTTTGGAAGTCTATTTCAACCTTTTTACCAATGTCCTTACAAAGCCTTTCTAAATCTTCCTTTAATCCTACTGCTACAAGTCGGTCTCCCTTTAAAATGACTGTATCGTTAAGGGCAATGATGTTGCGGTCTCGCCGAATGACTCGACTAATGACGATAGAATGATATTTCTCAAAGTGGATTTCTTTAATTGTCTTTTTATTATAAGTAGCATTTGTGACCTCTATCGTCATGACCTCTGGTGACTCTTCGTTACGAATTGGACCATTGGACTCATTTAAATCCTTTTCCAAATCAATCCTTAACACCCTCGGCAATAACTGAACAAACAGCACAACAGCGATGACTCCAAACGGGTAGGCAATTCCATATCCAACAGAAGCAAGAGGATCATTTGTCGCTTGTAAAGCAGCCGCCAGTCCCGGTGTACTTGTAAGAGCCCCAGTCATTAAGCCAATACTCAAAGCTGGGGAGAAATGAAATAGTTTTGAGACAATAATGGTGACAATTGCCGCGATAAAGACAATCAATATCCCAATGATTCCAAACACAATGCCACTGCTTCGCATCATCCGAAAAAACCTTGGTCCTGCCTGCAATCCAACTGCGACAATAAACAAACTGAGCCCTAATTGCTGAACAGTACTAGAGATTTGGTAGCCAAAGTGACCAAAAATCATGGCAACGAGCAACACACCCGAAGAACCTAAACTAAGGCCCTTTATGCTCGCTTTTCCTAGTACCGATCCTAAAAATAAAATAACAAATAGTAATAATAACTGATCTTCTAATAAAGAACTAACCAATATACAAAGCCCTCTTCCTTCATATGTTCTAAAACCATATCACTTATTTTAGACTTAAAATAGGCAATAATATGTATCGATATTGTGACACTTTGAACATAGATAGGGAAATTAAATTGTTGGTTAAAAACTGACTACTTTCCGGAACGATGGGTACTGATCAAATGCTTTATCGAATACAGAGGATGATAAATCAACATCCATGGGCCAGTGTTGCGCATAACGGCTTTTATTTTTGTACGATATTCTGGTTTATAGCAATGAACTGAACAATTAGAACAAGCTCCTTTATCTTCGCCAAAGGGACATAGCGAAAGCCTTTTATGAGCATAATTCTGTAGTTCCGTACATTCTTCACAAAGCTCTTTGTGGCGATGCTTCTTTCGGCAATATAACTCAATCATTTTAGTAACAGTATCTTTCTCCTGTTGAATCTTTGGACCGTTATTTCGTGAAATTGGTTGCTTTTTCATGGTCGTAAACCTCCTTTATTAAGCTAGATTTACTATCCTTATATAAAAAAGATACCATACTACCCCCTTTTAAATTTAAACAGTCATGAACAAAATAAGGACAGTTTTCATCTTCATCACATCTCCTATTAATCAAACGTTTGATTAAATTGCTCGCATAAGAACAAGGCTTAAGGTATCTCACCCCCAACTTAATTGTAATCATACCTCTCCTTTAAACTCTGATGTTCAGGAAACACCAAGGAACATGGAGGTCTTATCGCAAACTTCACTGCAAATGGTTGTTTTATTGAAATAATAACAATCTTTTACGCTAAGCAGCCCCAACCCATCACAATGGTCTCACCTTGAAAAATCTGAACTCATTGCAAAATATAAGTTAAAGTCGTGGGATTTATTAGATAGGATATAAATTATTGATAGGCGCGAAATATGTCGGATGATTTTCATTGAAATTTGTAAGCGTTTCCACCTATAATTATAAACAGGCGGATGGCATGCGTGGCCATCATAGTATTCGGCGTAGGTGGGGCCAATACTTCTTTGTGTGTTCTTAGATAATCAGAATTTATTTAACGAACCTAAAAAGGCCACCGGAAAGATGGAAACTCTTTCCAGCGGCCTTTATTTTTTCTCTTATACTTGCGGATTCTGATTTTTCCTAAGAAAGTCAGGTAAGGACTCTGTAAACCGATTTATTACCCACCGTTTACGTGCCTTTGACCACTCCCCTTGTTTGGTAAGGGTCATAATTCGCCAGTACATTGGAGGGTGTGCTTGAAACTGAAACTCAAGGAATCTCCAAAACCATGAATCACGATTCGTATTTGGACGTAGTTTTTTCATTGACGACTTATTATTGAGAGTCACACTATACTCAAATTGCTTATCTAGGTCTTGCTCTTGTGCATTTAACAGCGCAGTTAATCCTTCCGCCATCTGCTTCCTACCTCCAGCTAGCAACTCTCCCCCAAGGTAATCCGCTCTTACTTCTGTCCATTGCGAAACAAAAGACAAGTAAATCGGGAAAAGAAACATAATCAGATAAACAAGCAAAGTAAAAAGAAGAATATGGTCAGCTAGCACTTGTAGTTCATCAAAAAATAAATACACGGAAGCGGCAAGCACGCCGAAATATACGAATCGTGCGAGCTGTATGGTGAGTATATCCCGTTTCTTTAAATGCATTGCCTCATGAGCTAAAATGGCATCTACAGCATTGTTTGGTAACTGTAATGTTGCTGAGGTAAGGACAACCGTCCCACGTCCAATATTCATCCCGGTTGCAAAGCCGTTATAAATAGGCGAATCCACTAGGTACAATTTAGTCCCACCAACCCCAGCCTTTGCAAAAATTGCTTGTGCCCGCTCATATAAATAGCCACTCGTAACAGCTTCGGCATCAGAAGCAGCAATAAGAACCTTGTCTGAGAAATAGATATTTACTCCCCACCATAGAAGGACAAATAGAATCATAGCCCAGGTTGGGGCACCAATCCACAAAAGGAGAAAGAGCAAGCCTGTATAAGCAGATATTCCTTTTACCGTTGAAGCAAAATAGCCTTTTAGTAATAACCGCTTCAATACAGTAGGATGCCATACAGGTAAGACTAGATTTTCCTTTTGCTGATTGGAATGATCTACATACTCGCTAAAAAGTTCCTGCCATGTTTCAATCTCGTTTGGTGTTAAATAGATGTTCTCTCCGGGAAAGGACAGTTTTAAAACCCTCTGAAACGAACTTGTATAATCTTGGTTGGAAGACAGAAAGGTAAACAGTGGATGCAATTTTAATAAATCTGGTGATGACTCAACCGACATCTGCTTTAAATCTTGAATAGGTAGTTCCCTTGATTGGAATTGGGACAAAATGATTAGACGCTCCTCTGTTGGAACCCAGAAAACACGTGAGGATGAGAAATTCCCAACTCGCTCAACCGTTTTTGCAAAAAAGGTGATCAGCATAAACCCAATGAACATTTTAAGCACGGTATACGTTTCAGGTGCAAAAAGTAAGAAGAGAACAGCTCCACTGCACACGGCACCCGTCAGTATAACATCCACCGCAAGGCGTTTCATTTCTTTACCCATTGACATTTCAATATAGTCGACATCATCTAAGCGTCTCTTTACTTCCAGATACTTTTCTCTTTTCCCTCGGTCAATGATAAGTCCAAAGGAAGCATAAGCTGTAGCCCCAAACGATAGGAGGACCATGGCTTGCCCATACGATAAAAATATGAATAGGTACGCTAAAACAGCTATCAGCAAGATACATTCAACGATTACTGCAACTTTTTTAGGCAAAAGCACTGCCATCATTAGCATTAAGAGTACATACAAAACAATGGCTAGAATTGCAAACACACTTGGCAACAAAAAACCTCACCCTTCCAACAAAGAGTACCTGTTAGGTCTACTCAGCAAGAACCATCTCTGTTACTAATTCTGATACCTCTTCCATGGTCAGGCTCGGGTCAATAAATAGAATATTATAGGTTAACCCCTCCTCCTGCCAACTCAGCGATCGAAAATCATTTAAATCCATAAAAGAGGCCTCTTTATTCCGGATTTTCACTGTCTCTTCGCCAGGAAGAGCTCCAATCTCCTCATCTAAATCCTCAGGGGTTTGAAACACTGACATAGTAAAGAGTGGAAGTCCCTTATTTTGATATTCAATGTTCACTTCGTTACGGGACAATTCACCTTGTAGTTCCATCACTTCAATTCTAGCAATCTTCAAATCATCACTTTCAGGAATATGAAGAAAAGGATTTCCCACCTTTTCCACGGCTTCTTGAAGGGTGATTTCACTTGGTTCTTGCATATCCTCTAAGAGATCTAGAACTTCGACATCCTTCGGTAGTTCTAATGTAAACTGGTCTTTATCGAAATCTGGACTCAGCTCTAGCTTGGTATAAACCATTTCCATATTTATATCACCAGAACTAGAGATTGTTTTTAAAACCATCCAAGTCTCTTTATCGATCCACAGCTCTTGGTCCCCGAACAAGCCTTTGTCTTCCTTGGCCTCCGCAACTAAGTGATAGGTGGATCTTCCGACAATCTCCTTCTCTCCCTCTGACCTCACTTCATGCGTATCCTGTATCATCTTTAGCAACTGTTCAGCTTGCTGTTTAGGAGATATCTGATTGAGCGCTTGAAGTTCATCTCCTTCAATGACAAACGCTTGCTTGAGCTCAGGTTGATAGCTGATTAATTGTTTGCCATCATTGACCGCAATGCTTAGTTCACTACCATCTTCCATCTGGGTTTCCGTTCTCTTTTTACCGTCTTCATTCACCCATTCTTTTAAAAGGATCTTTTCTGGATCCTTTCCTTTTTCCGTCGTGATCAACTCTGCCTCTGCATAGTAGGCACCTATTTCTGTTGTTTCTTCCAAGGCGTTATTAATCACTTGTTCTGGTGAAAATTGTTTCCCTGACTCTAAAGAAGAGCATCCAAAGGTACCCATCGTTATTCCTCCTATAAAACAGATAATGCCAGCCCATTTAGTTATTTTCATCCAATTCACCTTTCCTCTCTAACATTGGCAATCTACAAATTACACATGTTCCAATTTCAGCTTCTGAAAATAGTTGAACATCCCCGCCATGCTTCTCAATTATTTGTTTTGTAATACTTAGACCCAGTCCAGTGCCTTGAGCATCCTTTTTGCTTCGCGCTTGATCCGCTTGAAACAGCGGATCAAAAACATGGACCATCTGCTCAACAGGAATTCCCTTCCCTGCATTCTGAACAATCAGATACACACTATGAGGATGACGCAGTAGCTCTTGCTTTTTAATAAAATCAAACACCCAATTAGGAGGATTCGTTGCAGCTGATGATACAGCTCCTATCCAAATCTCACCCTCAAAATCTGTGTGCTGAATCGCATTGCTCATGAGATTATCAGTGACACGCATTAGTTGTTTGGGGTTCACTTGATAGTTTCCGGTCACATCGCAATGGACAGATAAGTTGATTCTTTTCTTTTGGCAAAGAGGTTCATAATCTGAGATGAGCATTTCAAAAAACTCATCTCCTTCTACCTCAACAAGTTCCATTTCATATCGAGCTGATTGCAAGAGCGTATACATCAGTAAATCATCAATCATCTGCTTCATAAAATGGGCTTTGTCCACAATAATCTGCCGGTATTCCTCCCGCTCTTCTACGTTTAAGTCTTGTTCAGAAAAAAGAGATTCTGCATAAGCACTAATCGAGGTTAGCGGTGTCTTTAAATCATGGGAAATTGTTGCAATCATATATTCCTTTTCTTGCTGCTCTTTTTCAATGGTTTTTCTCGCTGTTTCAATTTGTTTTCGCATATGGTAAAAATGCGTTGTTAACTCCCCAATTTCATCTTTGTTAGTTGGAATTTCCGCGATACTTTCTTGATTTGCAAAAGCGGTCATTTGGTTCATAAGCGAGGTTAATCTACTATTTAACTTTCGATTTACTAATATGGCAACCGTAAGAAAAATAAGGACGAAAATTCCAATAAACATTCCAATCATAATCCAACTACGGTTCGCTACACCTGCCATCCACTCATCACGAGCAATTTGAATCTCAAAGAAACCTACGATCCCGTTTTCTGATAAAACAGGTTGCTTATAGCGATAAACTCGATAGCCTTGTTCAAGCGAATATAAGTTTTTATATAATTCTTCTTTTCCTAATGCAAATTGTGATGGGATAACGGTTTTATCAGAAGAAAAAAGGACAATTCCATCTTTGTTATAAAGCGCCACCGATATATCTTCACCATCAAGCTGCTCTACTTGTGGGAGCTCAATCCCAGGCTTAAACAATGTCGGGTCATCTAGTGTAGAGGTAATGTTTTGGATTTGCATTGACGCGAGAAAATATTCTTCAACCTTTTGCTCATCGTTATAAGATTGAATCCATGCGAATAAAAGATAGGCTGCAGCTAGTGGTAACAGCATGACAATAAAATAAGAAACTAATAGCCATGTTTTTAATTTCATTTTGGCTCTCCAATAAACCGATATCCTTTTCCCCACACTGTCTGAATAAAGCAAGGCTTTTTCACAGGGTCATCCAATTTTTCACGTAGTGATTTTATATGAACGGTCACTGTATGTGCATCTTCAATATCTACCTGCTGCCAAACATGTTGGTATAACTCACTTTTTGAAAAAACGGTTTGAGGGTTTTGAGCTAAAACTTTTAGCAATTCAAACTCTTTTGTTGTTAAGTTAACTTCTCGCTCATGGCGGTATACCTTTTCTTGATCATAGTTGATGGCTAATCCTAATAAAAATTCGACTCTCTTTATTTGATCCGGTACACCATTATACCGACGCCATCTCCGAAGCAAAGACTCTACCCGCGCTTTCAACTCCACTAAACTAAACGGTTTAGCCAAATAATCATCTGCTCCAAGTTGCAGCCCTTCAACCTTGTCTTCATCTTCTTTACGAGCGCTTATGATCATAATCGGAACATCGCTTTTCCAGCGGATATTTCGGCACAAAGTAAAACCATCCATCTCTGGAAGCATTAAGTCCACCAAAACCAAATCATAGATACCCGCTTGAAAATCCTCCCAACCTTCTAACCCTGTCGTTGCCCAGGTCACCTTATAACCATCCCGTAAAAACGTATCCCTAACAACACGAGCAATTTCAGGATCATCCTCGATAAGCAATATACGTGAACTCATTTTATTTCCTCCTATTGGTAATGTAACACAAGGATTTTCTCTGTCTGATTATTTTATTATTTCTTTATAAATCATTTATAAGATGATAGTAAAGTTGTAACATATCTTATATAAAGACTAAACCAAACATAATAGAATGGTAGACAAACTCTCGTTCTCGGGTAAAAACAGGGTGGATTAAGCTTTGCCCCATATGAGAAAAAAACCTGCGAACGCATTGGCAAACCTAATAGCTAGTTGTTCTTACCCAAAGATTAGGCTTTGAAATTTTAGCAACAATCTTAACCACTTATCCAAAACCAAACAACCTTTTGAAGACAAGGAGTGTTATCACATGAATCAAATCTATTTGGATTATAACGCAAGCACCCCTATTGCCCCTGAAGTTAAGGAAGCCATGAAACCATATCTAGAAGAGTACTACGGCAATCCATCTGCTCTTCACTTTGCTGGAGTACAAGGAAAGAACGCTGTTGAACATGCCAGGACTCAAGTCGCTTCGATGTTGAACTGTTCCACGCAGGAAATTATTTTCACCTCGGGGGGAAGTGAATCCAATAATCAGGTGTTAAAAGGGGTGTTCCAAACCTATAAAGAAAAAGGGAATCATATTATTACAACTAAAATTGAACATCCAGCAATTCTCAATCCATGTAAATACCTCGAGAAGCTTGGAGCAGAAATTACATATGTAGAAGTAGATCAATATGGGAGAGTAAATCCTGAGGATATTGAAAAAGCCATCACGGACAAGACGATTCTGATCACTGTTATGCATGCCAATAACGAAGTAGGAACCATTCAGCCTATTGAGGAGATTGGTCTAATAGCTCAAAAACATCATGTGCTCTTTCATACAGACGCCTCTCAATCAGTAGGAAAAGTCCCACTCAATGTTGAGCAGCTTCATGTTGATTTTTTAACAATTGCTGGCCATAAGGTATATGCTCCAAAGGGAGTTGGAGCGTTGTATGTACGTGAAGGTATACAGATAGAACCTCTTATTCATGGTGCCGGCCATGAAAGTGGACGAAGGGCTGGGACAGAGAATGTCCTGTTAGTTGTTGGTTTAGGGCAAGCCTGTGAACAAGCACAGAAGAATATTGACGAAAATGAAAAGATTCTAAGGTTAAGGGAAGACTTCTGGCATCAACTAAAAGATCTCCCGCAATTTACCGTTTCGCTAAATGGGCACCCTGAATACCGTCTACCAAATACTCTTAGTGTAAACTTTGAAAACAGAATTGGTCAGGATATCCTCGCTGCATTGCCTCAAGTTGCCGCATCAACTGGATCTGCATGTCACGCTGGCGAAGTATCCTTATCACCTGTTTTAAAAGCAATGGGAGTTAAAGAAACCGTTGGCATGGGGGCTATTCGTTTCAGTTTAGGAAGATACACAACAAAACAGGAGATTGATACGGTTGTACAATTGTTAGGGCAGGTATGACTTTGGTGGAGTGAGCTGGACGTTATAGGCTAGGGGACGAAGTGCATCCCTGTTCGGACTCATTTCTGGTTTTTACGGCTCTTGCTGTCCGAATAGCACCTTGGTTCGGACTCTGCTTTGATTTTTCTGGCTCTTCCTGTCCGAACTGCACCTTGGTTCGGACTCAATTTTACCTTTTCCAGCTCTTCCTTTCCGAACTGCCTCCTTGGTTCGGACTCAACCTTCACTTTTCTGGCTCTTCCTGTCCGAACTGCAGCTAGGTTCGCCCGGGCTTCCTCCTGTTGGTAAACAAACTCCAATATGTTACAGTAGTTTATGATTTTTTTATAGAAATAAAAAATGAGCCACTCCAGAATCCCCGCTCCTAGCATAGAGGAAGTTCTGAAAAACTTCTCACTATAATAGAAGAGGAAACATAAAGTGGCTCATTTTGCATCTTGTCTAAAATGATTATGCCTTCACAGATGAAAGACTAACCATTCGCGAGACTAAGGTAGATAAGATGATTGCGATTAAGGCTGGAATTAGCCACCCTAGTCCTTGGTTATAGAATGGGAGGATTTGTTCATAGACATTAATCACGGAAGTCATCCAATTAAAGTATTCAATTTCCAAAGATTCACATAGGGTCTTTAAACCGTCAATAATACTAACAAGGAACGTAACCGCAATGGTCGCAACATACACAACTCTAGCATGATTAAACATTGGTGATAAAAAGGCTAAAAGCATAATGACAATGGCAAGTGGATATAGGAACATCAGAACTGGTATTGAAAAGGTGATGATATTTGCTAGCCCAAAGTTAGCAATAACAAAGGTCACGACCGTAAAGAAAATGACAAGTGTTTTATAGCTAAATTTAGGAAGCAATGTATGAAAATACTCAGCACAAGAAATCGTTAGGCCAATCGCTGTTGTTAGGCAGGCCAGTATGATCAACAAAGCTAAAAAGATTGAACCAATTGTTCCAAAGTAATAGGAAACGGCACTGCTTAATACTGGGCCGCCTGTCGCCGCAATCCCAATCACTTCTACACTTGTTGCACCTAAATAGGCAATTCCTACATAAATCGCTCCGAGTAGCGTAATGGCAACTGCACCTGACTTCGCTGTAGATACAAGGATTCCTTTATTTGAAGTAACCCCCATCCCTCGAATGGCTTTAATGACAATAATTCCAAATACAAGAGAGGCTAAGGCGTCCATTGTGTTATATCCCTCAAGAAATCCTTTCACGAAAGCACCACTCTGGTAACCTTCTTGCGGACCCTGAATGTCTCCCATTGGGTTGATGATAACCACCAACAAGAGAATGGCAATTAACCCTACTAGCCCCGGGGCCAAGACTTTCCCCACATGATCAACGATTTTAGCAGGGTTCAAAGAAAATAAAAGCGTGATTCCAAAGAAGATAAGGGTGAAAATGATCAACCCAATAGATTGCATCCCTTTACTAATAAACGGAGAGATTCCAACCTCATAGGCAACTGTTCCTGTACGTGGTGCCGCAAAGAATGGCCCGATTGTTAAATAAAGTAGCGACGTAAAAAAGATTCCGTAAATCGGGTGAACTCTGCTAGAAAGTTCTTGTAAATCACGACTGCCTGAATAGCTCATAGCTAATATGCCTAGGAGTGGCAAGCCAACGCCTGTAATTAAAAATCCAGTTATAGCTGGCCATAGATTCTCGCCTGCATTTTGACCTAATTGTGCCGGGAAGATGAGATTTCCGGCTCCAAAAAACAAAGCAAATAGCATGACTCCAATCGTGGCATAAGCTGAGAAGGATAACTTTTTTTCATGATTCATTCTTTATTCCCCCATATGTTGCAGCAATTTACATATTTTTATAATTGCTAGAATATTTTATCAATATAGTGATTTACTTATCATAATACCTTATGAAACAAAAAGCAACAAGAATCGACAAAATTCCATTGGTAAAACTTTCACTCCAGCATCTTGACGCATAATGTTTTGAATTCTCTTTATCATTGTTTCAATTGACATTTTTAAATCCCCCTAATCTGATTCTATTTTTCGGTTTTGTCCTGTGTAGGTAATACTCATTTTTGCTTTTTCGTTATTCAACAATTTTTTCATTTCGAAGAGTACAGGATGGAAAGTATAAGTACCTCTATCCAGACGTACTAAAAGTCCAACATCATGAAGTTTTGTTATCGTATTGTCAATAGTTCCTTTACTCATGTTAGTTTTCGCTGCTAACTCTTTTTTCAAATACGCATTGACAATAATTTCATCTTGTTGGTTTAAATAAGGTGTCATTTCAAACAATAATAGAGCCATATTTTTTGAGACACCATGTAGAGCCAGTACATCTTCCAAAAAAGATTTAACCTTTGTAAACTCTGCATTTTGTTCCATTCAAGCACCCCCATTTTGCAGAGTTTATTCACCAAATTTGATGAATAATATTAACCTAATTTAGTTATATTTTACAAAACTATTTTCGACAACCACCAAGGCGGGGTTAAGCAAGTGATTACAGACCAACAACTAGCTGATTTGGCGGAGGCATTCGGTGTTATACCAGTTGAGGGAATTCTTGAGGTATAGGTTGGAACAGAAGTATGACGGAACGCGTGTTCTTTTTATTTGTGCCTTAATATGAGCATTGCTATAATCTTCATTAGTATTTCAAAATACATCAGTGAAGAGTAGGGTGAAAATAGATGAAGAATAGCTGGCGGATTTATAAAAACGATTTAAAGAATATTGGAACGAACTGGGTGGCGGCGATTTTGATTGGAGGATTAATTCTTCTGCCGTCGCTTTATGCTTGGTTCAACATAAAAGCCTCCTGGGATCCTTATAGCCAAACCGATCAAATTCCAATTGGAATTGTTAACGAGGATCAGGGGACTGTTGTACGTGATCAAGAGATTCATGTTGGAGATGAACTAGTCGAAACTCTGCATCAGAATCGGTCAATGGATTGGCAATTTATAAAGCGGGAAAAGGCGATGGATAAATTAGAGTATGGCGATTATTTTGCCGTCATCGTCATCCCAGAAAACTTTTCAGAACGGTTAGGAACAGTCATTAGTGATCATCCTGAAAAAGCAGAAGTGGAATATTATGTGAATGAAAAAATCAATGCCATTGCCCCGAAGATCACTGAAAAAGGCGCGAGTGTGATTGTGCAGCAAATTAGCAGTAATTTTATTTCCACCGTGAATGGAATTATTTTTGACCTTTTTAACGATTTGGGAATTGAACTGGAAGAAAATTTGCCAGATATTAAGAAGTTTGAGCATTATATATTTACTGTAGAAGAGAATCTTCCAGAAATACATACGATTCTAAATGATACGATTTCTGATGCTAATCGTGCAGAGGATTTAATTAATCAAGCGCAAGGCCTTGTACCAAGAGTCGAAGATGCGACAACAAATGGCATAAACACCATCGACAATACAATTGAGTTTATTGATAAAGCCGATACCCGTTTAGATGAAATCGCTCCAAGGATTGAAGAAGATTTAGACAATATTCAGAAGATGGTTTCGGATGTCAATGAATATGTCAGTAGCATTGAATCCGCATCATTGGATTTGAGTGAAGGGAATCAATTAACAGACCAGGTGAATGGACGAATCGATGACACCTTAACTTCAATTGAAACGGTTGAACAAGCACTTTCTCAATTCCAAGTAAATCAAAATGAACAACCTAGAAATAATCAAGACGCAGAAAAAGAGCAAGTATCAAATGGCGATTATGATAATATCAGCAATGCTTTGAGTGAGTTAGAAAGAATGGAAAGTAGTTTACGGGCTTTACAAGATCAAGCAAATCAGATTGATACATTTCTTGGGGAGCAACAAACGGAAGCGAATCAACTACTTTCCACGATAAAAGAACGGACGGCTAGTGCGAATACACAAGTAGATGCTTTTGTAAAAGAATATAATGAAAACATTGAGCCTACCGTTCGAAAAGAAGTAGGAAATGCGAAGGATACCTTAAAAGAGGCGAGGGGAATTTTAGTTGACATTCAATCCGCCATTCCTGAAGTGGAGACTCTGCTGAATCAAACGGAGGGAAAATTGATCAATGGGGAAGACATGCTTGAAAAAGTCCTCGCTCAATTTCCTTATATAAATGACAAAGTAAATGAACTTGCGGACCGTATTCGGAACATTCAAGGCGAAACGAATATCGATGAAATCATTCAACTGTTGCAAAATGATCCGGAAGCAGAACGTGGTTTCTTTGCGGAGCCTGTTGTGTTAAATGAAAATAAACTGTTTCCGATTGCGAATTATGGTACAGGGATGACGCCATTTTATACGGTGTTAGCGATTTGGGTAGGAGGCTTGTTATTGATATCTTTATTGTCGACCGAGCTTCATCATGGGAAGGAAGTGTACACCGGAAGACAAATTTACCTAGGCCGCTTGCTTACATTTATGACGATTGGGTTTTTGCAAACACTTATTGTTACATTAGGCGATATCTTTTTACTAAACGTCGATGTAAAAGCACCTTTATGGTTTGTTCTCTTTGGACTTTTGTGCAGCAGTGTCTTTATTTGGATTGTGTATACCTTTGTTTCGGTATTTGGGGATGTCGGCAAAGCCTTAGCCATCGTTTTATTGGTTCTTCAAATCGCGGGTTCGGGTGGAACTTATCCAGTTGCGTTGCTACCAGAGTTTTTCCAAAATATAAATCCATTTTTGCCGTTTACGTATGCAATTGATTTAATGCGGGAAGCGGTTGGTGGTATTGTTTGGCGCAGGGTTTGGAACGATGTCCTCTTTTTAGTAGTTCTTGGTTTAGGGGTACTACTAATTGGATTCATTTTTAAGGAAAAAATCAATCAATACACAGGAAAACTGAAGGAAAAGTCGAGAGAATCAGGATTGTTTCATTAACTTTATGAATCAGGAAATAAAATCCCAACAGTAGCTATAGTGGCTACTGTTGTTTTTTTGTTTATGGTTGTTCTGTTTCCTTAGAAAAAGGACCGGATGATTTGTATACTTCAACTAATGCTCGAAAGAGTGAAAAATAATAGATAATCAGGTGACGAAATGGAAGTCGATGTAAAAGTTAAGGAAGAAAATTATAACCAACAACTTCTTTTGGACATGCCTTCGGTAATTTTGATTTTACAGCCGATTTAGACGCAAGAATAAACAAGGTGAAAGACACCCAAACATTAGGCGAATATATCGAAGAACTGTATCAGAAAAAGCGAAAAGATAATCCTAATGTACTGAGAAAAGCTGGAATTGATAGAGCATATAAATATAAAGTTGTTAATAACCGAATCCATCCAACGAAATCAAAATTATTATGCTTTGCTATTGCTTTTGAATTAGACCTGGAAGGAACAGAAAAGCTACTGAACAAGGCAGGATACACTCTTGCAGAAGAAAATAATGTTTTCGATTCCATTATTGGTTATTTCATAGAGAAGGGTTATTATTTCGGTGCAGATATTGATATTTGCTTAGAGGAATACGGTCAACCCACAATCTTCTCAGTTGCTTAAAAACCGTAGAAAGGTTTTGCGGAGAGGGAAGAAAGCCCTTAAACGTCACTTCCCTCTATCATCGAAATCAAGGTTATTTTGCTTTACAATTGCTACAAGGTTATTTCATAGTGTACTTGAAACGGACTTAATGTGGACTTTATAGATATTATAAAACTAAAATCATCAGTAAGTTACTCTAAATTTCAGCGTAGTGTACCTGGAACGGACTTTATTCAGACTTTATAAATACTTTTAATAACCTATTTCCCTATTATGATTGAAACCAAGCAGAAATATGACTAAATGACCCCAGTAAAATTACATGATAAAGTAACAATCATTCAATGAGTTTATAAGGTGAGGAAAACAACAGAATAGAATTTAGTGACCGAAGAGGATTAATAGGACTATCAGTGTAACATCGAAAAGACTAGATCAATTTTGACCCAGTCTGATTATTTCCTTTTTCAATACTAATTAAGGCCCATACAGTACCGTTGGCGTTTTACCAAACCCTTTTTCTATATTGTTTAAGCATTTTTAAAGTAATCCAAACAATACTCACAAAAAGTTGCTCCATCTTCTTGTCTATAAACAATCATCTCATTGCATCTTGGTCCATCACATGTTGTTATTTCGTCTTGGGTTGGTTTGATCCCGCAGGTTAAACATATGAATTGATACCCATCTAAACAAATAAACGTCTCCATTCCACATTCAGGGCACTCATTTAAAGGATTCTCCCCACCATCTCTTTCATAACTATATGTATCAACAAAGTTTTCGATATACCCTTCCGCAAATGAAGAAATATTCAATTTACAAAAATGACAAAACGCATCGGTTTCATCGTTAAATTCAACCGCTTCTTGGTAACATACCGGACATTTCAATACGATGTCTATTTGACCCAATCTTTCTTGCAATAACAACATTCTTCCATTTATGTACTCTTCAAATTCATTAAGACGTTCAATTATTTGGGTATACCTTTCATCATTAGAATCTATTAATCCATCTTCAACCATTTCAGCTTTTAAAAAAGGAATAAAATGAGTTAAGATACTAACAATCCTTGATTTCAATACATCGGGTGTAACTACAAAGTGATAGTGCTCAATTTTATTTCTCTCTTTTCGAAGTAATTCCAATTCCTCATTTAATCGGTTATTAAGATTTATTTCTGCTATATTTTTTAGCCTTTGAATCAGTGTTTCATAATTTACACTAACAAAGTCACCCGAAATCAATTTTTCCTTCTTTGCATGTTCTATTTTTTGAAAGATAAGTGACCAATGTTCTCGAAAAAGTAATTCCTTTAATAGCAATTGTATTCCTGCATGTAGATTAATTATTGAGTATTTTAAATTCTCATCGTTATCGTCGATTGTATCAAGTGATTTTAAAAGAAAGTCTAAGCCGTTCTCAATCATGTTTAATTTAACCTTTTTAGTCATGCCCCATATCCTCTCCCTGAAATTCTATTAAACCACTATTTTGTTGGTATCCGGTGGCACTCATCTAAGTATTTGTGTGCAAACGATATTACCGTTAATATGTCTAATGCTTTTGTTTCATCTACCTTCCAATTCACTTTCGGAGTATGAGCAGCAGGATTCCTTACTAAATGAAATATTGCTTCGAGTAACTCTTTGAGGCCAACAAACTCACTTATTTCATTAGATGTAGATAAACCATTGAAAAAGATATAGGGGTCATTTTTAGAAAATGCCTTCTGAAATAAAGCTCCTCCATCAGTTGTCAACCCTGAAATGATTCTAACACGTTCTGCAAGTCCTTTTGCTGATTCAAAAACAGCATCATAATAATCTTTTCTTAAATAATCTTTAATACAATATTTTGTAACTTCTTGATGAATCGCCCTATTGTAAAGGTGTTTCTTGAGGCTATTGATACGGCGGTCTACCTCATCTAGTGTCTTTGCCCTTTCCGCTGGAATCAACTTGCCTTCATTTGTTATTAATAGACCGATAACAATAACACTTTATTTAACTCTTCAAATAGAAAATCAAACTTATCACGTTTTTTCTCACTTGTATAGGATACCGGATCCATAGCTTTTTCTATAAACAAGTAGACGTTTTCAAATGATTGTTTATTATTAATTTCCTTAACAAAGCAATTATAGAGCCATTTACTTTTACTTAAACCGACAGTATATGTATATCCATTGTTTGAGTGTCCATCATCTACTAACTCGACTTTACACTGGTTTAATATATTTGTAATTTCCGTCTTGGTAAGACCTTTATTTGTATCAGCAAGTACATACAAATTGCTTTAAATGTTGCTCACTTAAAGTTTTTGATACCAATCTAAAATTCCCCCTCTACTCTTATCATATTTAGTAAAAAGAACTAGGGAGTTAATCCGATTTGATCGCCCCAAATGGTTTTGACTTTGAATTGAACTCCACCCTTAAAGTAAATAGAATCGTAAATTTATATTGGGTTAGGTATTTCATTCTTCTATACTTTTTATATTTATATACTTAATCGGATTTTGTGCACCTCTTGAAAGGTAATACTCAACTGATTTTCCAATATATTTAGTTCTTATCGCTTCATCAGCTTTTTGACCGACAAATTCCCATCTGTTCTCTCTATCTAAAAATCCTCTTGTACTGACTGTGCTTCCCGCTTGGAACCATGTAATTATAATCTCACACTATAAAAACGCATCGCTTCAAGACTTCCTTCGAACTCAAATACTCCAGCTTCTATCAGCTTTTTAAGTCGATATTCGAGAAAGGTATCTCCTACGTATTGGTCTAAATGCCCTAGCACCTCACCAATTAATCTTGCTGATTTCATGAAGTCCTTTGTCTTCCTTTTACCATGTAGTTTTTTAGCTTTCTTTATAATAAATTCATCATAATAATCCTCGGGAACGCTTTGTATCCTTCCATTCCGCCAAATTCTTAAAGTTTCCCGGGTTTCCGCAAGAGAGAGCCACTCTTTTTCATAACTCTCCCTATCATGGTCGGTTAAGAACTTTCCTGACCCATGTTCATATATGTGTTGGAGTTTTTCTGGGGGAATTTCGCCTGTATGAAGCAGTGTATATTTGACCTTTTTCACCCTGAAAAGTTTATCATACTCCTCTGTCGTGTTAATAACAGTCATATCAATATTTCTTTCCTTTAAAAGATATACAACGAATCGCAGCCCTGTTTGTTCATGTGCACTATTAGAAGCCCAAATTGTTACATGTTCCCCTTCAGGTATAGAGTTGATTTGATGGAGCGTCTTATTAAAACTCCCGGTATAATCTGTATACTCACCAAATTCATCATTCATGTACTTCCCTATCCACTCAAATCTGGATTTAACTCCTATCTCCTCATGCAACTTCCAGACTGGGCCAATGGAGAAAATATCCCAGAAAGAAATGACTTTCTCCTTTTTATCAAGGCCCATCTCTTTTAAAGGAAACTTGAAACAGCCTGAAGCCGCTGCACCAAATAGAATATGTATCATCCTTTATTTACCTCTCTTTATGTGTGGAATCTTACTTCGTAGCCTTAGTTCATTCGACTTTTTCAATTTTTAAACCTGTAATTTGATCAAATAATTTCCTATAGTATTCCGAACTAATAGAAAACCCACCAAACTCCTCATGTGTCGTACATGAAAACCATTCAAAGTTATTTTTTAGAAAGGTTAGGTTAGCTATTTTACACGATTCTTCATACGAAAAGTATCTTCTAGTCTGTTTAACGTGATTGTTTAAATCTTCATGGACACCCTTTACTACTGCAAAAATAATAGGGTTACCCTCTACGTCATTGAGAATCACTCCATTAAATTGAGTTCTGTCTATCATCTCCTGTATATAGTCACCAAAATCATCTAATGTTCTAACTTCAACCTTGATATTGTTGTCTTTTTGTATACCTCTTTTTGTACTCATATTAAATCTCCTCATTTCTTTTCATTTTGTTTAACTCTATGTTTTCATTTTATCTGGAATAGAGGTTTAAAAGGTTGCCTGGCAAGTCACATAAAACTATTTTTTATCTTTCATTCTAATCTTTCGTCCTTTTCCCTGTTTGTATGAATCCTTACCGTGGTGCAAGGTTTGAATGAGATTCGAATGAACAAAACCGATTGGACTGAATTTTGATTTTCCATTTACACTTATCTCAGCATCTTTCTTCTACCCTTGTTCTTTCCAACTATAGAGAAACGATATGCAAAATAACTGAACATGCTATGAATCCTTATTGGACAGAGGATTGAAAAATAGGCCAAAGAAAAGGACTGGATCACTAATGGACCCAGCCTCGAGTTTTGATTGACTTTTGATTGAAAAAACCGATTGAATACATATAAGACTACCCGCTACTCTTCCTGCTTCCTTTCCCGCTCAGAAACCAACTTGGTTCCATCAGGGAGGAACTAAGTTACGTGGGGAAGGAGGGAGTGTTCAGGGAGATAAGTAGTTACTAAAACTATTATTTATCGTCAAAAAAATCCTTCTGTTCCTAGGGATTTAATGTCATTTTTCATCTCCCTCTATAAATGTTGATTTATCAACGGTTTGACCCGTTGGTGGGGTGTCAAAAAAATATTTTTCGACACGCTCCCTAACAATATTTTTAAATTATGTGAAACTATTCCATTACATGGGTACGCTACGCGGTCACTACTGGATAATGGTGGAAAGTAGTGTAGGAATTTATGCGATGCACAATGGATCTCTGCGTAACTTATGATGACGTACCCTCCCATGTCTCTGGGCATCTAAGTGCCTACATTCCTTCGTTCGGTCTAGTCATAAGGCAGAGGCTAGCGAAGCTCCTTTAGGGACTCGAGGTCGAATGGAAAAAATAGTGCCAGCTTCTCCGTGTCATCCTGTTGTCTAGGTCCAATTAAGGGGATGTAGGGCTTTATGCAGCCTCTGCGAGACTAGGAATATCCCTCATCTTTCGCTTTGCGTCAAACGCTTTTTGTTTTGTGCTAATTCCATGTAACACTTTTAATAGCTTACCGCATAGAACCACGATGGATTGCTTCTTGCGTAAAGGATTAACCTGACGGTTTGTGTAGTACTCGTGTAGTTTCTTAAATGCTTCATTGTGTCGAATCATTGGCATCATTACTCGGAAAAGGAGGGCCCGCAGCTTTCTTCTGCCCCGTTTGGAGATGCGTTTTTGCCCTTTATGCAGGCCGGAGGAGTTTTCACGTAACGTTAGTCCCGCTAGTTTGATTAGTTGGCGTGGATCTTCGTAGTGTGAAAAGCTACCGATTTCCGCTAATAGCTCGACAATCGTTGTATCTCCAAGTCCTGAAACCGTTGATAGCCATTCGTATTCTACAGTCGTTTTTACAAGCTCAACTAAGTGTTGAGTAATGTTTTCGATATCTTTTTCTAGCTGATGGAAACGACGGACGAGTGTGGCGATTTCAATACGGGCCATCTCACGTCCTTCTGTTATTCCAATAGAGTTGGCTGCGACTTCAATAAGGCGCAACGCTTTCGGTCTTTGGGGGGATTTAAGTCCCTCCGCCTTCCGATAAAGGGTTAAAATTTCATCGAGCTGTTTCTCGTGGAGGTCACTCGGAAATGGGGTACACTCAAGTACCGCCATGGCCATCTTTCCGAAAGTTGGAAAAACCTGAACGAACTCTGGAAAATAGCGATCCAGCCAGCGAATGATCATGTTTTTGACAGCACCTAGTTCCTCTGTCAATTTACTTCTAAACGTTGACCCAACGCGAAGTTCGGCCTCCATGCCTTTCAAGATGCGAGGATAACTGAACCGTCCGTCTTTCAACAGTCGAGCAATCACTAGTGCATCTTTACGGTCATGTTTGGTTGGCAGGTTGTCATCCAGCTCTTTAGATCGCCTTACATGCATCGGGTTGACCATTGCAAGGGGAATACCCCGTTCCTCAAGGAAATAGGCTATATTGAGCCAGTAATGACCTGTTGGTTCAATCCCGATTAGGACTTCTGTTTTTCCGTTCTCTTTCATGGCAGCGAGAACACGTTGATAGAAAAGCTCGAATCCACCTCCAGATTGAGTAACAGAGAAGGATTTTTGGAGCACTCGTCCTCGGTCATCCACAAAGCAGGCGTAGTGTGTCAGCTTCGCAATGTCGATGCCGACAACAAGTGTTTTTTCGGTGACTTGATTTATTTTCTGATTTTGTTTAAAATCCATGTTGGAGTCCTCCTTGGTTAACTAAGTTAGGGGTCAATTCGGTGCACGATTTGACACCCCGTATCATACCAAGAGGGCTCTTTTTTGTTCAAGTCCCCGAAAATCCTCTTAACAGGAATGCTCCTTTTAATTTTTTTACTTGTTCAATGCTTAATATTGATTTTTCTTGTAATGGAAAAATCACTTCTTGTTCCGCTCTGATGGCCGGTGAGTTTAATTCAAAATTTCTATTATCACATTTCATAGCTTCTATAAATCCCTTAATACTAATTCCTGGATTATCTTTTGTTGCTTCTGCTGTAATTATTGTATGATCACACGATGAATTGAACCAATATAAATCTTCTAATTTTTCCGCTGATGTCCATGAAACATAATGATTATTATAATTCACTTCATTCAGGTCTAAATGAACTCTTCTTATTTTCCCTGTATAAAGTAGATATTTTGCAAAATCATTATCATTTTTATCTTCACTGCTCTCCCAATTACGAATATCTTGTAATACCTTTTTCCAACATTCATCTGTATTGTCTAAATTTCTTCTACCACTTCCTTTTTTCGGATGATTTACCCACATTTGAAATAATTCGTATAGATTCATTTTTAAACTCCTTATTTTTTAATACATACCATTTTTATTGAAAAGCCGATTGAATACATATTGATTACATACAGCAACGTATATAACCAGAAGGTTTTAGGAATCTATAACATAATCACTCTAGTTAGCTTAATAAACTTTCTGTTTCCGCATTTATACTATCTATCAATTGATTTATGGTTCCAAAGCATTTTTTGATTTCAGGCAAATGATAAAACGTACTGGTCGTATCATAATTGTTGATTTCTCCATCTTGCGAATAAATAAAAATGGTTTTTCCTAGCCCAAGTGCAATACCCAATTCAATGTGAGTACCTTTCCCTCCTGGTAATAAAACTACAATAAAATCTGCTTCTATTACTGCATTTTTCTCCTTTTGACCTATATCTTTTAAATCATCAAATGTAAATGTTTGTTCTTCTTTTGCCTTTGCATTTCTTGTCCAATCATAAGTTTGAATATGCCCTTTATTTTTCAAATGATTAGCAACTTCATTAACAACGTTTATATTTCTAAAACTTGATGCCACATAAAACTTCATTGTTTTTCCCCCACTTCATATTAAAATCATCTTAACTAATGAAAATGCCCCGCTAGTTTAGAACAAAATCCTAAATAAAATTTTAACTACCAACCTCTCTACCAACAGCAACTTGGGCCAATGCCTCTTGTATTTCCTTTTTAGCCTCTTCGTTTGCTTCGTTCTTCTCCACTTCATTATCAATGTTCCCCATCATCATGTTGAAATGAGACTCATGATTAGAATTAATAAAAATCCTTCTAAATACTTCAAAATAGATAGTATTTTGTTCTTGGTTACTATCTACATATAAATCATCGTTCACATGATGCGATCCATCGTTAGCCCAAGAAAGTAAAGAATTACAAACCACCTTATCTTCGTCTGGGAACCCTTCAACAATTTCATTAACATCAACATTCCCGAAGAACTTAAAGTAATTTTCTAATATCCTTCTCATAATGTTGGGTGTTGTTATTGAATTAGGATTTTCTCGTAATTCTTTCCAAAGTAGTTCATATGAATTCTTAATGGGATTCTCTTCATACCCACTAATGCAAGATACATTACCCGTCTTCCTGATGATCCAAAATGTTTCATCATGCTGCCTTTTATTACTCATTCCTTTATTGAAAGAAACTTCCTTATGGAAATAAACATTGTGGGTCAATATTATCAATTGTTTAAAGTTCGAATCTTTACTCCTTACCTTTTTCTTTAAATTATTTATCAGATTGCTTACCATAAATAGTATATTGCTGTCTAGGCTAGAAATCGGGTCATCAATCGCAACTACCCTTGCTGTATTTACTTTGTCCTGATCATTACTGCCATTTATGAGCTGATAGAAATAAAGGAAAGTAATAAAAGTCTTCTCTCCTTCACTTAACGTCTCATTTGCATCTTCACCATTTTCTCTTACAATTTTATAATTACCTTTTTCAGCAGACTCGGCCAACTGAAAATTTGTAAATCCAAATGATTTAAGAAGTAAATTAATTTCATTGATAGAAGGTAAAATGCTTGTAAGCTGATTTTGAAGCTCGATGGCCTCGTCTTCTAATGCCTTTTTGTATCCCCCTTGGTGTACAATACCCTTTTCCATTCCATCAATAGCACTATTCTGTTTTCTTAAATTACTTATGTAATAATCATTATTACTTTTATTTTCTTCCACGATAAATCGCCATATATCTTTTACTAAACTCGTTTTTTCTACTTTGATATTATCAATTACCCTATTTAATTCTGATATTTGGGAATTCGCCTGTGCAACCTCTGATTTTATTTCCTCAACACAACTTATTATTGAACTTAACTCAACACTTCTACTTGGTTCATTGCCCTTCTTTTCTAGTAATTGAATATTTTCCTTATAGGTTGAATTCATTATTTCAAATTGGGAAGCTACTTTCTCTTTATTAATAAAAGGGATGTCTTCAGCAATAAGAAATCGGTACCGTTCAAGAAAGCTACTTGTTTCTTTTTTATATTTTTCTATGGCAGAGCTGAGAATTTCTATTTGTTCAGTGTATGTTTCATCAAAATACTCATCCAATTTCTCCTTAAAATCGACAGGTAGTTCTTGTTGGCAAAATGGACATATACTATCTTTGTCCCCTATATGTTTATGCCCTTGTTGTACCCAATCACTGATATTTAGCTGAGTTATTAGTCTAGCAATATCAATATCTTTCTTACCTATAATTCTTGTTTGAAATATAGATTGTTGCTCTACTGAACTTTCGTAGTATATCTTCGGAATCGTCTCAACCTTTTCACGGGAATTTTTAAAGACAGATTCCACTCTCTTAATTAAATCATCGTACGTATGTATGTCATTGTTGTTATTCGTTGCTTCATCTAAACATCTTTCCATAAATCTCTTTTTATTATTACGTACACCAGTAAAGGCATCTTCAAAAACTTCATCATATTTTTGCTTTAGATCCCAGCATTCATTTATAAATTTTGCATGTAGGTTTTCTACATCACCTGCTTTTTGCTCAATGTTCTCTTTTAATTTGCCAATCCGTTCTTGATGTTTTTCAGCATCCTGCTTTTTTTGATCAATTAAAGCTAAAATCTCAGTTGATTCTTTTCCTAAAGTGAAAATACCCTTTATATCATTACGTACATTGAAATTTTCCTGGACAAAATTTCTATTATAAACAAACATGTCAAAGTCAGAAACGCCTGGTTTCCATTCAATACTGCAAGAGGAAAACTTTTCTCTTCCTCTATTTCTTAACAGTTCTGAAATAGTAGTCTTTCCTGTACCATTACTTCCATAAATGTAATTAATCTTACCCAAATTCACCTCAATTCCTGTAGAATCATACGATGCAACTTCCTTAATCCTAATCTTTCCTATCATTCTATTACCCCTCCTAACTATTTTATTTCTAATATATTTTGCCTAATGTCAATTTCTATTTTACAGGAAAAGTTTTACAGGTATAACTAAAACACTAAATATTCCAACATTTTATTTCCTTATTCGACATTTTGGTTACAAACAAAAAAGTATCCCGAAACTTACAGGGATACTCCTTATCTAAACTTCCATAAAATCAATAGTTGAAAAAAGACTAGAATTGTAGCGATTTGGATGGCATTACAGTAGGAAACATACTGAATAGAGATTGATACCTTTATTGGACAAGGGATTGAAAAAATAGAAAAAGGCTGGACCACTATTGGTTCCGGCCTGGATTAAAATTGATTTTACGATTGAAAATTTAATTGATTACATGTTGTTCTTTTCATGTCATGTCAAAATATTCAACAGCAGGAACTGACTTTTAAAATGCAATCGGAACAATTAAACACCTCCGTATTTTACCAATCATCCATATCAGCAAACGGATTGTAGTCAATAATCTTCTCCTTAACTTGTTTGATATGTGCGTCAACTGCTGTTCTTGATTCAAGACGCTTATACCCAATAGCAAAATCAACTATAGTGGGTTTACTTTCCCACGGGGTAATAATAGGTATAATTTTATCTAAATCCCTTTTTATTGCCCTAAAATTCATACTGGCCAGCTTTTCTAATTCACTACTATATGTTGTATATACATAGGTGACCACATCAATTTTCTCCTTGTGGATGCCTTTTAAATAGTCCTCTAAGGAACTGTTTCCTTGGTCACTTAGGAAAGACATAGAAAAGATTTGTGTCTCATAAGTAACGTTTTTAATTAACCGTTTAACCAAGTCTTTACTATCTTTTAATGCTATAAATTCCCCTAAATTCCGCTGAAGTTTTTCAAAAAGAGTTTCATACTTTATAAAGAATTCCTCTTCAGATAATTGACGTACATCGTTGGTCAACTCTTTAATTTTCTCCTCTTCAGATAAATCCAGCTCGTAATCAGACAGTTCTTCAATGTTAAGTTCCATGAACCGCCAAATTACCTCCGTCTTTTCTTTTCCGTATTTTTCCTTTGCAAATTTCATCTTTTCTTTAGCCCGATCCTGTAATTCTTGTTTCTCTTTCCGTGAACGTTCCCCTCGAAGTTTGGCAAGAATCCATGATAATTTTTCTTCCATTTGTTTCTCGATTTCCGGATAAACCAAAACTCCATGCTGGAATTCATCATTCATTCTAACCTGAACCTTATCCATATGGGTTGAGTGATGAATAGGGCTATGGTAAGTATATTCATTTCGACGTCGAACACCTTTAACAATCGTGGTATGCCATGACGTAGTGAATTTAAAATCAATTGTGAGCTCAGATGTCTCTAAATCCAAAAAATAACATAGTCCTGTTTCATTAAATATTTTCTTTTCCAAGTCGTTTCTGTTACGGGCATCTGTTTTATCTCTTGCCTTGGAGAATTTCACATATTTATCCTTATCCAAAACCCAAAAATCCTGAATCCCTGCCGATTTATAATGATTATGTCTTGTTTCCCATTCTACAGAGGATAAAGGACTGTGCTGGAACTCAAATGCCCAACGAATGCCTTCCATACCTTCATCTGTATGTTCCACAAAAATATCAGCGATTTGATTTGTTTCAGGTATATAAACCTCATATTCAACATCCGCAGCCGGAAATTTCTTATTTAACCACTCATATAAAACTTGTTTCCCTTGTAAATGGGAGGCAGTTTCTGGTTCATAATTCGTGACCACACATTCAGATTCGTAATGGGCGAAATGTGACCTCTTTATTTTCCCTGGCTTAAATATTACTGTGCTTTGACAATTCGGGCACAAAAGTTGTTTTTCCTGAGATAGCCTCTTAGTATTTTCTTTATCACAATTTGAGGCAATAAGCATTTCTTTATCAACTGTAATACATCGTAACAACGTCTTTTTTCCCCCTTCCAACAATGGATAATTTTCTCTATCTCCATTATAAAATAAATAAGGTAAAGCAAAAGGATTCTATTGAAAAGAACTGAAATCTTACCGATTTATACAGTGAGGAAAACAACATTAAAGAAGTAAGAGATAGAGAATAGAAAATCGAAACACTTATTGGACAAGCGATTGGAGAAATACTACTCAAGAAGAATAACTGAACATACATTGGATCCTTGATTTTGTATTGAAATAAACGTTTGATTGACAGATTGAACACTTAATAGTTTACTGCTACTCTTCCCTGATTCTCTTACTGTTTGAAAACCAACTACTGTAAATAGTTATCGACATTTTACAGTAAGAAGAAAAGTAGTGGCTTAATTCGAAGATGAACCAGAGGTATATTTACGGACAAAGAATGACGGATTAGAATTTGGTTATGAAGCCACTCAATGGGATGGCTATATTTCCAATACCTGGAGTTTATAAAAAGCATTCTTTACCATGGGAGACCTTGCAGTCATTGAATAAAGAGAAACAGCAAGAGATGATTCTTGAGTTACTCATGAAAACAATTAATACTAGAAAAAGACAATATCGAAAGTACCAATTCTGCTGCGAAAAAGTTGCGGTTGAACATCGGTTTGATAAAGATACCTGCCGGTTGTGCCAGTGAGCATTTGGGTGTGGTGTAAAAATCTTTCCAACCAATTCAATAAAGATAAGGGAATCCGAAATATCGAATAAAGAAAAAGACTAGATCAATATTAGATCCAGCCTATAAGACTACCCACTTCACGTCCCGTTCCTTTTGCTGTTTGGAAACACACTACTTAGCAGTGTCTACTGACTTTTAGCATAGGGAAGAGGATTTAATAGTAAGACACCTATAATACAGACTCACTTTTTCCTCACTATGAAGGTAAGACCTTATTTATATATTCCTGCCAGTAATCTTCATCGCCATCAATTTCATGAAGCCAACAATACATTAATAAGACTTCGAGAAATTGTTTTTTACCTCTGATAAATGGTTTGCTGGAATTTTTTCTATGTAATGAATTTATATTGAATAAATTATTTTTTTGTTTGTAGTCATACTCATATTTTCGCCAACTATCCTTACTTCTGATTCTATGCTTTACGTCCCAAGTTTCCTCATTGTTAAAAAAGCGAGACACATAGTTTGAAGCAAAAGTCAGCAAATTTACCTGATATTTGTCCCACGTCTTTTTAATCCACTCTTCTACTTCTTCTGATATATAGACATTTTCAAAATCCATATTTGGATTGCTTAGAATTCGATGATGATCTTTGATGAAAAGGAAAAGCATTTCAGTCTGTTCTTTCAGAAAATGATTTTTCTTTATAAGGTGAGCGTAACAATCATACGAAGCACTGCGAAACTCTTTATCAGTGTTGTATAGATAGAATAAATCATCTTTTTTAAGGTAACTAACAATGGAACGATTCAGTTGCTTGTCATAATCGTCATAAATTCCAACTAACCATTCTTGAATATCAGATTCATATTGCCGAAGGGAATTTTTATACTTTTCAAGACGTTCTTCGTTTAACACTGTTTTTTCATCCAATTTTGAATCATCAAGGTATTGATTGAAATACTCAAATATATAGTTCATACACGTTTGCATATTTTGAGCCTTTGACTCAATATCAAATTCATTAATTCGATTTTCTTTTTTTCTTTTTGAAATGTATTCTTCAAGAGATAGCATCCATATTCACATCCTATTTTATCTTCCTATACCATTTCACTATTTATTATACTAAATTCCCTTTCTAACCTTTATACATATCCCTTATCCGTCTACTATGTCCCCATCGAAAATTAACGTTCCCACGCTCCTTCCCCTCCTCACTCCCCTCAACTCCTTCTTCCCCAAGGGCTCACGCCCCTTTTTCATCTCTTCCCATTTTCTGTTATAGAAAAATTACGTTCCCGCCTTTTTGCCGATTTTCGCATGAAATTGTACCGATTTTACAATGATTTTGATAAAAAAATTACGTTTCAGAATAGACGAATACGGAGTAGATGAATGAGGACTTTCTGATTCTAAGGAGTGAGGAAAAACACTGGAAAGGATGCTGATTCAATACTGTGTGGGAAACTAACCGAAAGAGGCTAGGAGCCTTACTGGACAAGGGATTGGAGGAATACGGAATTGAAAAAACGATTGGATTCGGATTGAATTTTGATTGAAAATGGGATTGGATTGCGATTGGATTCCCGCTGAATTTTATACAAAAAAAACCGAAGGTCTACCGGGAAAAGTACCGGAAAAACCTTCGGATTAGGAACATTAATTTTATTTAAGGAACGCTTATTTTATTTAAGGAACCTTAATTTTTTATAGAGACAACAGCAGGTACCGACTTTTTAGCATGGAAACCAACTTTTTAGCAAGGAGATAATTATGATTGAAATGGGGATAAGATTACGATTGGATCCCAATTGAATTTTACATAAAAAAACCGAAGGTCTGCCGGGAAAAATACCGGAAAAACCCTCGGTTTGGGAACATTAATTTTATTTAAGGAACGCTTATTTTATTTAAGAACCCTTAATTTTTTATGGGGACAATTTTGTTATATACCAATCTCAAGACTTACTCTACTGTAACGGATTTTGCCAAGTTTCTTGGCTTATCAACGTCACAATCACGGTGCAGTGCCGCATAGTAAGAGATCAACTGCATTGGTACAACAGAGATAAGGGGTGTTAATAGCTCATGCACTTCAGGAATCACGAAGCGGTCATCTTCCATGTTCAATCCATCCATTGAAATAATACATGGATTTGCACCACGGGCCACTACTTCTTTTACGTTTCCACGAATGCTTAAGTTTACAAACTTCTGCGTTGCAAGTGCAATGACTGGAGTTCCTTCTTCAATCAAAGCAATTGTTCCATGCTTTAATTCTCCACCAGCAAAACCTTCTGCTTGGATGTAAGAGATTTCTTTTAATTTCAAAGCACCTTCAAGACCTACATAGAAATCAATTCCACGGCCAATAAAGAAGCAGTTGCGTGTAGTAGACAGATACTCGCGAGCAATCATTTCGAAATCTTCTTTAGAATCACGGAGTACTTCCATTGCATTGGCAACAATTCCAAGTTCCTGCACAAGGTTAAATGGAACTTCCATTGCTCGGCTCTTTGCTGTCACTTCAGCTAAAATAGCTAAAACGGCAAGCTGAGCTGTATAGGCCTTCGTTGATGCAACGGCAATTTCAGGACCAGCATAAAGAAGCATTGTATGGTCAGCTTCACGAGATAACGTAGAACCTGGAACATTTGTAATCGTTAATGATTTATGTCCCATTTCTTTGACTTGAACAAGAACTTGGCGGCTATCAGCAGTTTCCCCACTTTGGGAAATAAAGATAAACAATGGCTTTTTAGATAGAAGTGGCATATTGTAGCCAAATTCACTAGAAATATGCACTTCCACTGGAATTTGAGCTAATCTTTCAATGAACTGCTTTCCAACAAGACCTGCATGATAAGAAGTTCCAGCTGCGATAATGTAGATTCGGTCAGCATCATTCATCGCTGTGACAATATCTGAATCAATCTCAAGCTCGCCATTTTCATCCTGATAGTTTTGGATGATTTTACGCATAACTGCTGGCTGCTCATCAATTTCCTTCAGCATATAGTGTGGGTAAGTTCCCTTTTCAATATCGCTTGCATCAAGTTCAGCAGTATATGGTTCACGGTTAATGACTTCACCATCAAGATTTTTAATCGTAACTTCTTCTTTCGTGACGATAACCATTTCTTTATCCATTAACTCAACATACTTATCGGTAACTTGAAGCATCGCCATCGCATCACTAGCCACTACGTTAAAGCCAAAGCCAAGTCCTACAAGCAGTGGGCTTTTATTTTTTGCAACATAAATGGTTTCTTTATCTTGTTCATCGATAAGAGCAAGTGCATAAGAACCGTGTAAAAGAGTCAACGTTTTACGAAACGCATCTTCTACCTGAAGTCCTTCGTTTGCAAAAAGTTCAACCAATTGTACGATCACTTCTGTATCGGTTTCACTTTTCATCTCAACATTTTGCAAATACTCACGCTTAAGGATGTCATAATTTTCGATTACTCCATTATGAACAAGCGTAAATCGTTCAGAAGCACTTTGATGCGGATGTGAGTTTGTTCTGCTTGGTACCCCGTGGGTTGCCCAACGTGTATGCCCAATTCCAGTTTGCGATTCTACTTTAGGATCTACTGCTTCTCGTAAGTCGGCAATACGGCCTTTTTCTTTAAAAATTTGAACACCGTCATTATTTATAACTGCAATCCCTGCAGAATCATAGCCACGATATTCAAGTTTTTCTAGACCTTTTAATAAAATTTCTTTCGAATCGTTATATCCAATATATCCAACAATACCACACATAAACTTCGTTCCTCCCTGAAGGATAGGGGGCAAGAAGCCGGGGGCAACTTGCCCCCTTATCTCTGTAAAATAAGTGGTTAGATTTTATCCAACCTATCTAATTGTTAGCATTCCCTACTCTTTGTGCATTAAGTTGCCTTAATGTTTTAAAGTAGGAATCGCGGCTGTGCTCTTCAGCCGGGAGGCATCCGCCGAAATCTCGATAAACCTCCACCTCGTCAACTAACCCTTTTTCGTCCAGAGTTAGTCCTGGCGCTTTAAATTGAAACTAATTTTCCTTCCCACCTTTCCTATAAATGTAAAACAGGATTATCATACATGAGGATAAGCAATCCGTCAACATCTTATAACGTTTTCCCTCACTCTTATTCATATGCTTCGGCGGTTCGGATTGTTCAGTAATAGGATATGGGCACAGCCTTAGATTGTGCTTTGGAAATTTTAAACAACCAACCTTGGCTTTCTAAAGCTGTTTTTCATAAGGCTGTTTTCGTAATCTAGAGACTTAACCTATAAGTAATTTAAAGTTAATTCTCTTATATGCTGGCTAAATTCGAGGTAAAAATAGCCCTACCAATTCGTAGAAATGAACTTAATAAAAAAAACAACGAATAATGTAAAAAGTTTGGTAAAAGTAATTGAGATTTAGTTGATATTTTTATGTAAAATAGAAGATAGAATTGTAAAAATACTTCAAGAATGATTAGGGGATGGTTGGATTGCGTAACAAGGAAATGCTACTTATACCTGGACCAACGCCGGTAGTAGATTCAATCTATGATGCTTTAGGACAAGAAACTAGAAGCCATACCGATGCACGATTTGCTACTATTTATCGGAATGCCATCGAAAAAACGAAGGAAATGTTCCAAACCGATGGCGAAGTGTTTGTGATTTCAGGGTCTGGAACGCTTTCGATGGAAATGGCTCTTCTAAACACAGTTGCCGTTGGGGAAAAGATTCTCGTCATCAGCCAGGGCTTTTTTGGAGATCGCTTTGTTAAGCTAAGTGAAGCCTTCGGAATCCAAGTGGAAGTCATTCAATCTGAATGGGGCAAACAAGTTCATCCAATTGAAGTGGAAGAAAAACTCGCTGAAGGACAATTTAAAGCAGTTACCCTCACACATGCGGATACATCAACAGGAGTTGCCGCTGATTTAGAGACACTAGTGCCGATCATAAAAAAGTACGATGCACTTGTGATTCTTGATGGGGTTTGTGCTACGGCAGCCATGGAAGAAAATATGAGCAGAACCTATGGCAGTGAAGAAGCTAAGATTGATGTTATTTTAACAGGATCTCAAAAAGCAATTGGGGTACCTCCTGGTCTTGCAATTGTTGCTTTTAACCAAACAGCCTTAGAGGCAAGAAAACAACTAGAGCGTATCCCCGCTTATTATAGTGATATTTATAATTGGATTCCGATTATGCATGATCCTCAAAAGTACTTTGCTACCCCTCCTGTAAATCTCATCTATGCCTACGAGGAAGGAATGCGCTTAGTCCTTAAAGAGGGCATGGAAAACCGTTATAAGCGTCATGCTGCATATGGAAAAGCTGTACGAGCAGCCCTAAACGTTTATGGAATGAAGGCGTTAGCAGAAGAAGATGCTGCCGCTGCAACCTTAAGCTGTATTTTATATCCTGAAGGACTTGATGACGTTGCTTTCCGCGCTGCCCTCGCCAAAAAGGGTGTCATTGTTGCTGGAGCCTTGGCACACTTAGCAGGTAAAGCCTTCCGGATTGGACATATGGGAAATACAACCGAAGAGATGCTAGAAAAAGCAGTTGCCCTTATTGGTGAAACCCTAATTGAATTAGGATACCATGTTGAAATTGAACAGGCGGTCGAGAAGTTTAACGAAGTCGCTTATGCGCGCATCTGTTAATTCCTTTGTACTATGAATAGTAGCTAAGTTGAAGCAACGAACAGTTCGACTGATTCTAATAAAAGAACGGCAATCCTAGTATACATGTGGATAGCCGTTCTTTTTCTATTATGAGTAGTGTTCGGTTAGAGCAAAGTGCTTTTAATATCCTTTATTGACAGTTTCACGCTTTGCGTTTTTGGAGGACTTTAGACTTTTTTTCATTTCTGTATTGATATAGGTTACAAATTCCTCTGCCTTTTCAACGGGAGGTTTTGTCAGTAAGCTCACCCCAACAAATAATAGTGTTGAAACCAATAATCCCCAAACACCCGAACCTAACCCATATGGCTTGAGCGTGAACAATTCAAGCATAAGAACTAATAGCCCGCTAACAGCTACACTGGTGATGACTCCTGTAGCTGTTCCTCTTTTCCAAAAGAACGTTCCGATAATCGCTGGTACCGTTACAGTCAAACCTGCGGATGAAGCGACCGATAACACTGCAATTAAGTCTAGTTGCAATTCAGCAAAAGCAAAGGCCATGATGGCAATAATCGGCATGACGAACTTTCCAATAGCTAACTGTCGGCTCTCGCTCACATTTGGTTTCATATTTCCGTAAACATCCCTTGCAAAGAGAGACGCGAGTGTCAATAAGATTGAGTCTATCGTAGAGATGGCAGCTGCTATAATTGCAACCATGACGATAATCCCTAGAACCGGGGGAACAAACTCCGAAGATAATAAACTTGGTGTCGCCACATCTGGATTTTCAAGCCCAGGAAACATGATGACTGCTGAGAATCCCCATAGTACAGAAACTAAGGTGTAGACTAGTCCAAATCCTAAGAATCCTAATAGCATCCCTCTTAAACTTTTTAGAGAGGAAGGCATGAACATCCTTTGACTCACTTGTGGATTTGAAAGACTAAAGAATAACCATGGAACTGTCATCGATAAAAACGTTGCAAAGCTCCAGTATCCATTCCCTGGTACCGTTAAAGAATCTGGATAATTTGCTTCCAACGAACCAAAAAAGCCACTAAAGCCACCTAAACCTTGAATTATGAGTAAAACAACGACAGTAGAAGCCACAATCATCATTAAAGCTTGTAGTGAATCTGTCCACATAACAGAGCGGATTCCAGCTATAAATGAAAATACAATTGCTAATACGGTGGCAATAATGACGCCGGTTGTGAAGGAAATCCCCCCGTTTGTCATCCCCTCCACTAAATAACCTACCCCCGCTAACTGAACTGCACTATAAGGGATAAGAAAAATACAGGTTGAGATTGCAATTAAAACTGCGACTAATTTATTATCGTAGCGGTCCCCTAGCATTTCTGACGGTGTCACATACCCATATTTATTCCCAGCTAACCAGAACCTCGGACCAAAAAAGGCAACTAAGGTTACTCCCGCAAAATAAATAATCTCAAAACCTAACGCTCCTACTCCGCCTCGATAAGTTAGCCCAGCTAACCCAACCATCATAAACGCACTATAAGTAGTCGCACTATAACTTAAAGCTGAAACAAAACCGTTCATTTTTCGGTTCCCAAGGAAGTACCCTGACATACTGACTTCCTTTCCGCTCCGAGACAAATAGGCGATAAATAAGGAGGCAACTGTATAGATGATGATTCCCCACCAAATTAGACTATTACTCAAATTAAGACCTCCAGTCTTTTGTGATTATGAGGTTAATGATGATAATGACAAAAGCAACACCGACCCATAGCAGAAAACTCCCATACCAATTTGCCACGTTTGTCAGAAATGTATAGGGAATAATATAAGCAAGTAAGATGACAATACAACTTACCACTCCCCAAAAGACCTCCCGTTTTCCCATTCAGATCCTCCTACACTTTTCAATATCCGTATCCTTTATTTCTTCCAAGATATGCTTATTTTAATAGTCTCAATGAAATTTATCAAAAATAACCTTATTTTCTTTTAAAAAAATCCTACCAATTAGGTTCGGTAGGATTTCTCAAATACAATTTAATAGGAGTCATTTTGTATAAATAAGGATTGCATCTCGTAGGAACTCTGCTGTTCCAGGTTGTTCTTTGTCATAATAAGCCGTAAAGCGTTCGTCGGCCACATACATTTGCGCAAGTCCCGCATGTGCTTCCTTGCTGTACTCTTTCCAATAAAAGCAAAGCCATTGTTTATGAAGGTCAGCCGCCTTTTGAGCCAATTCACTCGCAGGGTCACCTGTCGCAAACGCCTTTGCTAGCGTTTCTTTCACTTCTTCCTCTAGATTTGTCACTTTCTCATAATCTTCTTGGCTCATATTCATGAGCTTCGCATTCGTTTGGTCCACTGCGTCGTCACCATATAAATCACGCGCTTCTTTCCCATATTTCTTTTCATTTTCTTCAACCATTTTCTTCTTAAAGCCTTTAAATTTCTCTTGATCCGACATTTCGATTCTCCCCTCTGTTGATGCAATTGATTTTTCTACATTCGCAATTAAAACATCTAACTGCTCCCGCTTCGCAATAAGTTCTTGCATATGCTCTTTAAGTGCCTTTGTCTCGTCAAAGGTTGGAGCTGTGACAATTTTTTTTATTTTATCTAAGCCTATATCCAATTCCCTGTAAAATAGAATTTGTTGGAGTCGATTTACCTCTGCTTGCCCATAGATTCGATAGCCAGATGAATTTACTCTAGCAGGTTTTAATAGTCCGATTTCATCGTAATAGCGTAAAGTTCGTGTACTAACACCGGCTAAACTTGCGAGTTTTTGTACGGTATATTCCATCCGCTCACCTCCTTAATTCAACGATAAACGTTGACGTTGCGTGAAGGTCAAGATTTTTTTTTATCTTTTTGTATGTTTGTTCTAAATTTTTATTGAGTGTTGTGCCTTCTTATGTAGACGTATCCTGAAAACGTTTGGTTGCTATTAAAAAATGGAACTATCCAACCTCAAACTCTGGTGACAGGCACCATCCAGTAATTGGAATTACCCATTCTCGCAAAAAAGAACGGCCTACTCGGGCCGCTCGTTTAGTTTATTTCTATTAATGCTTGGATAAAATTTTTCAATTGGATTTTATCAGTCGCTTCTATCCATTGGTTTAGACTCTCATGATTTTCGTTAAAGTACAGTTCTAGTGCATGTTTAAGGTCTTGGTCATAATCAGGAAATTCCTTTTTCTCTGTGATCATTTTCCCAATCATTCCGTACCAGTCCCGACTTTCAAAGCCCCTTTCTGGATACATCTTTGCAAGCCCCCGAGCAGAATCATATGATCCATCTGCATCTGTATACAATTCCACAGCAAGCCAATTGCCGACAAAGCGATTCTCATTATCTAATTCCATTGCCTGCTGAAAAGTTTGCTTTGCTTCAGCCAGTTTTCCTTGTTTCATTAACGCAGTCGCATGTAGACCGAGAGCGTATTCTGATGGAGCATCACCAGCAGCATCCATATATCGCTTATACCAAGAATCATATTCTTTCCATTCACGTCTCTTATGGTAATAGTCCGCTAATTCAAACATGGTATTTGCGTCTTCCGAAACCTCAGCCCACTTGATTAGATAAGGCAAAACTGCTTCCTCCCTCGTCTTTCCAGTTTGCATGGCTTCAATGCCCATCAATCGAACAATCATCCTTAAACTATGAAAATCCTGAGGATTCTTCGCATAGTTTTCCTTATATTTCTCAAATGCCAGCTTCACCTTTTTATCTAAAAAGAGCTTATCCGCTTCTGTCATTTCCCTTTCCTGCAAATAAAAGAAAGGTAGATTTCCAATGTTCTCTTCATCAAGCCGATATCCATTACTTTGTGTAATCATTTTTCCATCTTGACTATAAGCCTTGACCGACCATGAAAACTTATTTTCTGTATTGGTAAAAGCAAGTATCGAAATCGGATCAACGGAAGACCAATCTTCTTCGTCTTCAAACATGACCCCAACCTGCTGGTTGTACAGTTCTTCTAGCGGAACAGTTAGTGTATTGCTTGTAATTCCAGTTTTAAACAGTGTCCCAATAGAACCTGAATCTAGTTCTACACCTAAATGAATATCGTAAAAAGCAGCCCCCTCGACCGGTTCCCATTCGAACTCCATTGTGTCGGTTTTGATAGCCTCCTGGTTAACAGGCGAATGTAGTTCGAGCAAGGGATGCAAGGTGACCTCCACATACTCAGTTTCTTGCCCGTCAATTTGGATCCAATCTCCATATTCAACCGGCCATGTCCAACCATCTATTTGGTCAAAGGTCAAACCCAAATAAAGCTGATAGCTACCTGATATGACACCTGAAAACTCAAAGTTTCCATCTTCATCTGTTAACACTTGATAAGGCTCATCCTCCAACACACTGTGGTTAACAGCCTGCTCTTGCCGTAAAAACACACCTGCATAAGGAACCGCTTTTCCATCACTACGGACAATCTTCCCTTTTACCGTTGTCACCCCGTCACTTTGCATGTCCATCGTTCTTTCAAGATACCCTTTTAAAGACTCCAGATGCTCAAGAGCCACAGGAGTACCCATATCTGGATCTTCAGGATGCTCTTGCTTTTCTTCTTCCCAGTTATGCTGATAATCCTCTAACTCAGAATTGACCAACTCATACCCCTCTTCTAATCTGCCTTCGCGAAGCATTATTTCCGCTTCAAGGCTTGCAAGCATTCCTAACGAATGAAAATTTTCAGAGGTAATTTTATCCTTTAACTCTTCAATCAGTTCTTTAGCACCTTCATACTTTGTCTGACTGATGCGTAATTTAATTCGTTCAAGTTCCAATTCTTCTTGATTAAAAGAGAACTGACTAGTTGAATAGCGCTCTGACGCTTGTTTTAATACTTCATCAGCTTTATTAAATTTACCTTCTTGCTGATAAACATGAGACAACATAGTAGCAGCTGTCGTTAAATATCCATCGACTGGCCCTTTGGCCAAATATTCCTTTAAATACGGCTTTTTTTCCTCCAAGGTAAAATGAAGCCCTGGGGGTTGATTGTTTACTTGAGTAGAAGATGGTCCTACATACACATCAAACTGTTGTGAGCCTCCATCATCCATCATGTATTTTCGTATAATTCCCCATCTTTGATTTGGAAATAACGGCTGTTCTAAAACTTGAACAATCTTTTCTTTTCCAATCGGCTCCCCTGCAGCAAGTTGTTTTCCGCCTATATATAGTTGAGCCTGCGGCATAATAATAAATGTTGTGAGCGGAATAACTACCAGAAGTCCAATAAGGATAAAAATAAGATGCTTCACTTTTAATCTAATTTTCATTTAGGACCACCGCTCTTTCTAGCTGATCCTTCCAATAAATGTTTCCACCAGCTTCTACTAACTCTTGGTGAGAAATGAGAGGATGATGGTCCTTTTCATTGGTAAACGTCCATATCCCCCATGATAAAAAGACTATGGTGGTGGCAGCGAAAAAAGGCATTAAAGGAATTTCAATTTCTTTATTCAAGAAGGAAGAGAGCTTCTCTTTCCACGTAACATGGTTAATTTGACTGAGTACATCTTGTTGCTTTGTAAACTTCACATGTCGAAGCTCATCATCAAGCTTTTGTTTCAATTTTTCCTTTTCCTGACTCATATCCACCTTCTCCTCTCCTTAAAATCTCTTTCAACTGAGATCTACCCCTTGTTAATCGTGACTTTATCGTATTTTCATTGACTTCTAGGAACTGTGCAATCTCATTAATTTTCATTTCATTAAAGTAATATAAAATAATCGCCTCTCGATATTTATAATCCAACGCATGAATGGCAACCGCCAATTGTTGATTTTCCATTAGATGAAGCAACTGATCTTCTGGTCCTAAAGTACCTTCATCCATCTGATAACGTTCAATCAAGTTAAAAGGGAGAAAGATATCTTTCCAGCTTCGTTTCCGTTGCTGCGACCGGCAGTTGTTCACGAGGATAGAGGTCAGCCAGCTTTTTAGTTTCCCAGGATCTGCGAGCTGATGAATTTTATCGAACGCTGTAATGAACGTATCTTGAACAACTTCCTCCGCAATTTGCGTATCCTTTACTAATAAAATTGCGGTTCTCAGCAAATAATCACCATAAAGATTCATCAGCTCAACTAGAGCAGATTCCTCTTTCTTCAATAATCCCTCAACAACATCCAAGCTGGCTCACCTCCTTTTTTTGAAACCTGTACTATATAGATGCAAGCAAATAAAAAATAGTTGCAAAATAAATTTTTTATTGGTTTGGGGTGACAGGCACCATCCAGATTCTGGATGGTGCCTGTCACCTCATCGTTTTTTGTTGACCAATTCTGAAATTATTGTTAAATTATTTCATGTTAGAATCGTTTTTGGTAGACATAATTTATATTCTACAACTAAATGAGCAAGCGTTGAAGGTTATGGGTAACACTATAACTGGAGCAGCTTCTGGAGAGACCGCTGTTTGCGGCGCCGAAGGATTCACAATCTCAGGCAAAAGGACAGAAGAGTAACATCACGATTTGTTATTCTAATGCCTGATGAGATTGGAGAAAGAACCAATCTCTTTTTTATATTAAAAAAATTATTTTTCGGGGTGAATGTAATGAGTCAAAGAAGAGCAGTCGTAAGTGTAGTGGGAAAAGATCAAGTAGGAATTATCGCAAAGGTTACCACAGTCCTAGCAAATGAAAATGTGAATATTTTTGATATTAGTCAAACCATTCTACAAGACTTTTTTACCATGATGATGATTGTTGATGTAACGAATCTAGAAAACCTTGAGGCCTTGCAACAAAAATTAACTGCGCTTGGGGAACCGCTTGGTTTAACCATCAACGTTCAGCTTGAAGAAATCTTCCATGCGATGCATCGTGTTTAAAGAGAGGGGAAACTAGAATGAATATTGCCTTAAATGAAATGATGGAAACCATCCGAATGGTTCAAATGGAAAATCTAGATATCCGCACCGTCACAATGGGAATCAGCTTACGCGATTGTGCCGATTCAGATTTTGAAAAAATGAACAAAAGAGTGTACGAGAAAATTACCACCTATGCAAAAGACTTAAAAGAAACAGCTGAAAAAGCTAGCAAAGAATTTGGAATCCCGATTATTAATAAACGCATCGCGATTACACCAGTTGCCGAAATCCTGGGTAATGCTACGCGTGAAGAAGCCGTACAACTAGCAAAAACACTTGACGAGGCAGCGAAAACTCTCGGTGTTGATTTTATCGGGGGCTATTCTGCACTTGTACATAAAGGCATTACCAAAGGTGACCAAACCTTATTAGATGCGCTTCCTGAGGCACTCAGTGTAACTGAGCGCGTTTGTGCCTCCATCTCTGTTGGAACCACTCGGGCGGGAATTAATATGGATGCGGTTCGACAAATGGGTATTATCATGAAGGACGCAGCAGAACGTACAAAAGACCAAAATGGACTTGCTTGTGCGAAGCTAGTTGTCTTCTGTAATCCTGTTGAAGATAATCCTTTCATGGCGGGTGCTTTCCACGGTGCTGGTGAAGGCGAAGCAGTAGTTAGTGTTGGGGTAAGTGGACCAGGTGTAGTATTAAATGCCTTGAAGAACTACCCAGACGCTGATCTTGGCGAAGTCGCAGATATCATAAAGAAAACTGCTTTTAAAATCACACGTGCTGGCGAGCTCGTTGGTCGTGAAGTCGCTAAAAGACTAGATGTTCCTTTTGGCATTATGGATTTATCCCTTGCTCCAACAAATGCACTTAACGATAGTGTTGCCGAGATTCTTGAGGAAATCGGGTTAGAGCGAGTTGGTACACACGGTACGATTGCTGCTCTAGCTCTTATGAACGATGCGGTGAAAAAAGGTGGCGCAATGGCCAGTTCTTATGTTGGCGGTTTAAGCGGAGCCTTTATCCCTGTTAGCGAAGACAACGGAATGATTCGCGGCATCGAAGACAACGCCCTTACGCTTTCCAAGCTTGAAGCGATGACCTGCGTTTGCTCCGTCGGTCTAGACATGATTGCCTTAACAGGCAATGTGTCTGCTTCTACCTTGTCAGCGATTATTGCCGATGAAGCCGCAATCGGAATGATCAATAAAAAAACAACCGCTGTCCGAGTCATTCCTGTTCCGGGTAAAAACGAAGGAGAAATGGTCGAATTCGGGGGCTTACTTGGTCGTGCACCAGTAATGGGTGTGAATCCATTCTCTTCAGAAAAGATGATTCGCCGTGGTGGACGTATTCCTGCGCCACTTCAATCGCTAATCAACTAATCAAGCTGTTCACCATTAACAGGTGCTTGCTACCTGTTAATGTTTCCCTCTAGCGGACATACTACGGATGACGCGAAAGGAGTGAATAAGAAGTGAACATTGATTTAACTTCCATAACAGAACAAATGCCAGACTTTAAAAGTCATTTAGAAGCAAGAGAGTGGTTTAGCTCCCAATTCCCTAATCGTTTTCTTCTAAGAAGTGAAGATTCACTCAATGGGAAAAGAGTCTATTATTATCATATCGTTAAAAACCCTGAAGTCTATCAGCAGTATATGGAGAGCTTTTCCAAGACCGAAGGACATGAAATTACCAATGTAGAAACATTTGAAAGCTACTCCACCGTTGAAATAAGTGAAGACGGCAACGTAAGCTTATCCATATAACACCAGGTGACAGGCACCATCCAGAAACTGGATGGTGCCTGTCACCTCAATTTAAGTTGAGGTGATACATATGAAGAAAATGAAATTAGGTACAAGTAATATGGAGGTATCCTCTATTGCGCTAGGCTGTATGGGCATGGGGAAGCTTTCGAAAGATGCTGCAGCAAAGGTGATACATAATGCGCTAGAGCTTGGGGTTGATTTTTTTGATCACGCCGATATATACGGAAAAGGGCAATCTGAAGAAGTATTTGCTGAGGCCATAGACATGAAGCCCTCTGTTCGTGAAAAAATCACCATTCAAACGAAAGCAGGAATCCGAAAAGGCTATTATGATTTTTCGAAGGAGCATCTTTTAGCTTCTGTTGATGGCAGCCTCCAGCGGCTAAAAACAGACTATATTGATGTGTTCCTGCTACACCGACCTGATGCCTTAGTGGATCCTGAAGAAGTGGCCGAGACTTTTACGATCCTGAAGGAAAGTGGAAAGGTCCGCCATTTTGGCGTTAGCAACCATAGTCCCATGCAAATCGAGCTCTTAAAAAAATATGTGGAACAAGACCTGATTATCAACCAACTACAACTTAGCGTTATGCATACAGGGATGATTGACGCTGGAATCCAAGTAAACAACAAAAACGACCATGCTATCAACAGAGACGGAAGTATCCTAGATTATAGCCGCCTACATGATATGACGATTCAAGCATGGTCTCCATTTCGATACGGCCTCTTTGAAGGGCTTTTCATTGATAACGATGACTTCCCTGAGCTTAATGCAAAGCTTCAAGAAGTGGGTGACAAGTACGGGATTAACAAATCGGCTGTTGCGGTTGCTTGGATTTTACGCCACCCTGCTAAAATTCAGACGATTGTTGGTACAATGACTCCAGAACGACTTACCAATATTGCAAAAGCGTCTGATGTTGTTCTAACGAGAGAAGAATGGTATGAGATTTACCGCGCGGCAGGGAGCCAACTGCCTTAAATAGCACTTCAGTCCTCAGGGTTTTGCCGATGAACTCGACAACCCCCGAGGACTGACTAAACCTTAATTACAGTGAATCGATAAGCTTAAATAGCTCACTATTTTCAGGAATATCTCTCATAGAATGTCCATAGTGTAAATACCTCAGTATGCCTTCTTTATCCACCAACATCTGCGCCGGCATTCTCCCTAGCCTAAACAGATTCACCTTCTGTCCATATAAATTAAGTACTGAATGTTTTTCATCGGGAATTCCGTGGAACTTAAGACCATACACTTTCCAGTGAGTTCTGAAGCTATTTGCGTTTTCAGGTCCAATTGCAACGATTTCTGTATCCTTTTCTAAAAATTTATTATAATCATGATGCAACTGCATCATATGCCTTCTGCAAAACGGTCAAACAAACCCTCGATTTAGGACAATCAAAACATTGCTTTTGCCTCTATAATCAGAAAGCTTAAATGCATTTCCCTTAAAATCAATCATTTCAAAATCTGGTGCTTGTTTGTTTACTTCTACACTCGCCATATTATCCTCATCCTCTCTTCACTTTGGATTCTTTTATAAGATTTAAATCTGTTCTGTTTATTCTTATAATCACAATTTCAATCTCACACTATAAAATCTCATCGCTTTCAGACTACCTTCTACCTCAAATATATCTTCTTCAATCAACTTCCTCAGCCGATATTCCAAGAAACCATCGCCTACATATTGATCTAAATAGCCTAAAACCTCGCCAATTATTCTTGCTGATTTCATGAAATCATCTGCTTCTCCTTTATGCTGCCGTTTAATTTGAAGTTCCTTCGCCTTAGTGATGATATATTGGTCGAAATATTCAACATCAACACTCTCTATCCTTCCATTCCGCAAAATACGTAATGTTTTCTTATTTTCAGCAAGACTCAACCATTCCTGTTCAAGATTCTCTCTTTCTTGTTGTGACAACAGTGAGTTTGATTTACTCTGCAAATATATCACTTGGAGTTTCTCTGGTGAAATTTCACCAGTATGTAACACAGTATAAATAATATCTGGCTGATGAAAATGCTCCGCATATACCTTTGTAGTGTTAAGGACTTGGATTTCATTCGGTTTGTTTTTTAGTAAATGCAAGACATACCGAAGTCCTGTTTGTTCGTGTGCATTTTCAGCAACCCATATGGTAATCGGTACGTCTTCTGGAATACTCATAATTTGGTGAACAGTATTTTGAAACTGTTGCTTATAGTCTTGAAATTCTTCTTGCTCAGCGTTCATAACCGTCTTTATCCAATCAAACCTGGATTCTTCACCTGTTGTTTCATGCAACTTCCAGACAGGTCCTATCGAAAACATATCCCAAAATGAAAGAATCTTTTCATCTTTGGTTCCCTTTTTCTTTAACGCTACTTTTAAGGATCCTGCCGGGGATGCACCAAATAGAATATGTACTCCTTTAAAAGATTCCTCGTCTTTCAACCCTGACTTTTTATTTGCAACATGATCAATGGTTTTGTATATCTTCTCTACGTCATGTAAAAATTGTTCGCGCGAATACTCCGTTTCCTTTAGAAGATTCATCCGTAGAAAAATTTGAAATAAGAGTGACTTTGCTTCCCCATCTTGCAATTCTTGAATCTTCTTTCGCATTTCCTCTACTTCCATAAACAGTATCCCCTATCCATTTTTATCAAATGATTATTCGAAAAAACGTTCCTAAACGTCACCAAGCTATGAGACTCGTTCTAGTATCGTTATCATCGGTAATATATTCCACATTTTTAAATCCACACTCTTTTGCATGATGATAGAGCAACTCAATGGACTGCTTATTTTTACTATAAAGAGTGACATAGCTGCAATCTACGATTAATAAAACAAGCTCACACTTGCTTTCCATGAACTCTTCATATGTCTCAACAGAAGAGAGTTCTCCGCTTGGAAAGGCTTGTAGGTCAGCAAATATAATATAGGCAAGATTGTTTTCTAAAAGATGTTTTAAATCTTCCCCTTCAATAGAGTTGTTATATTCCAAGAAGAGATCTTCATCTAAGCAATCGTCTACTACTCGATAGGCCTCGCCATTCCCAATCCGCCAACTAAAAGCAGAAATGTCAATTGGCTCTAACACTTTCGAAAGCAAAGAACCATATTCATTTGGAATTTCAAAGCTAACTCCCCTTTTCATCCTCACAACTCCCCAAGCTAAGATAGACATGACTTATGCAATACTTCCACCATGCATGGAAAATAGATAAAAATCCTCTTCATCTGTTACCGTCCACCCATCGAAAAAGGAGCTAGCATGAAACACATCTAAAAAGAGATGGTCACATTGGACGATTAGAAGGGGACATTGTTCTAACAACTGAACATCTTCAATGGTTTTCCCTATCAGAAGCTCGCCAACCGATTTCCATTCCCTTTGATTCGATTGGATATCTGTTTCTCCTATGACGATTCCACCTGTATCCCGAATTCGCCACGGGCATTCAACTATAATGGATCCTTTTTCCAATTGAATCAGAAAGTGGACCTCGGAATCAATACCAATAATCTTTTGTCCAATAAATTCCTTAAAGTTCATTTTACTTATCTTCGTGTGCCATAACTTACGAGCATGTATAGCAATCATTTCATTGATCGTTTCCAAGGTATAACCGTAAACATTATCTCCGTACTGAAAATCGTCAATAGCATCACTAAGCTCCTGCCAATTCATCTGTTCTTCGAAAAGATTAGACTTCAGCGTACAATCGTATAGCTCTTTCACGATTAACATAGCATTCTCATTTGGTACCAATAGTTGTGCATGCAGGCGTTTTATATGATGGTCCAAACATTGTTCTTTTGAAGGTGCTTCCCACTGGGTACTCTTCATTGCATCTGCAAACATTTTTTCAATTTCAAAAAAATTTAATGGCTCATCACTCATGTTCATCCCAGCTAATTTCTTGATTTCAGGTGTTCCCATATACAAGCAGTGGATTGCCCACTCTACATAATCTGTTGCCTGCACCCTACCTGTGTATTTTTTATAGTACAATTCTAATAGTTCGATATAAAACACTCCTACTTCCGGCTAAAATACGGCCCCAACCAACCTGTTTCGTGTGTTCGTACATAGGTCCAATTGAACTCCTTATCCACCACGTATACATCCTCTTGCTCTTCAAAGTCCTCAGCTCTGAGTGCCCTCGCATTTTCAAGAATGAGCGCATCATCGGAATGTTGATAAAAAACATAACAGGATTTCTTGTGCTCTCTGTTAAAGGCAGTATCTGCTTGTTCTTCTTGAAGACGTCCCCTTTTTTCATAGCTAAAGACATGCCACAGATACCCACATGCTCCATCTTCATCATAAAGGTAGATGGCTTTCTTTTCAGCTTCATTCAGATGACTGACAAATTCGTCTTCCCACTTCTTCCTCAGATAGGTTCCCCATTTAGGGATTTCAACGACCTTAATTTTCTTCTTTTTGAGCTCTGTCACCAAGTCCGTATATTCCAATTAAAAACACCTACACTTTTTCCGTAATCTATCCAACCAACTAAGATTCAGTCCATTCTTTTTAAAATTTCCCCTCTACTTAAATGATTCAGCTTACATTTGTAAGAAGACTCGGAGATTATTTGATAAAGCTTTCCCCTTACCATTGAGCCTGAGTTTTGTTTGCAAGTGCAGTGGCAGAATGAGGGTTAAGTTTTCCACGTCTTCTATTGAAAGACTTGCTTCTGTTGCGTATCCTGATACTTCTTCTCCAATCATCGCTAGATTAAAAGGCGCACGTTGAAAAATAGATTCAGCCAATTTGGCAAACATCTCGATAACCCCACTTAACCAAGGGTTTTCCTCTAGTGTAAGCGGATAGGTATAAGGAAGCTTTTCTTCAAGGAAACCTTGTGGGATGGATAGATCTAACCAATCAGACTCCCCACGAATCCTGATTACACTAATTTCACAAGGTAACTCATGATCTTTACTTAGGGATAAGGTTCCATAGAACAACTGAACACTCTCCTCTTCGATCGTGATAGGAAGAGGAACACTAGCCTTGAGATAATCCCTTTTCTCGGCCCACATTCCGTTAAAAAGACCACTCTTGTACAATGCGTCTAAAGCATTATTTACTTTTTGGCTATCCCCAGACGGGTGATATTCGATGGATAATTAATAATGCCCACCAAGCCATTTTTCAGGATCATTATAGTCTGCATATTTCACACAATCATCCTCACTCGTTACCACTGGCATGATCGTTAAATTAACTTCATCTGGATTTGTTTCCCTACTAACCATGCCGAATAACTTACAATTTCCACAGTTTGAGCATTCAAATAAATACCTTACTTCTTCTTCAAAAATCAGGGCATTTTCTTGGCTTTCAAATTCAGTTTTGAGAGTTCTCTTGTACCATTTGTCATTTGAACACACATCACAATTTAAATCGTTTCCCCATACCTTTACGTTTACGAGCATATTGGTTCTCTCTTTCTTCGTTAGTTGTTACATCAGGATTTGAATCTTTTAGCCATTAAAAAGTTGATCGATCTCTGCAAGACAATAGTCATCAATCCAGTCACGATATTTTGCATATAAAGGTCGTATCGTTTCAATATCCCTTGCAATGACTTCACAACCCCTATCATCATAAATATAAAAAATAACATCTTTCGTGACATTAATGAAAAAGACATCAGGCTCATATAAACCATATGGATTATGTAATCTAGGCTGCAATGAATGGAAGTCCTGGTTACAAATTGCTTTTAATAATAATTGATAACGTATATCCTGCTTCTGGCATTCTAACGAAAATTGGGAGGTGCATTTCTCCTCAAAATCTTCTTCATCATCGAACATATAAGGAAGTACTTCTTGTTTTAAATTAAACAGAGTAGCTTTGTTTTTTATATAATGCTGGTAGACCTTCATTTTCTTGCTGCTTCTTCTTACATAATCCTTGTATTGATAGATATTGGTTACGAAAAGAATGGTATCTTCGTCTGAGAATAACTCATGAAAAAGCGTGCTGACTTGCTCATACACTGTATGAAAATAAACAGGATTTAGCTCACCGGTATGTTTTTTCAATTGATAAAGGTCTTTAGCTAGATCGAAATGAATATGAGTCTCCCATTGGTAATAAAGACTTGGTTTCAATATAAGCCCAGGAAAAGTTCCGTTTAGATATTCTTTTACTAGCATCTATGGTCTCCAATCTATCGCCAACCTGTTTAGAATATATGCATTATTCTTCTGGCTTTTCATTTAATACCCAAGGAATTCGAGCTTCAAAGTCTAATTGCAAAACAGGTGTTTTCAATTCATTAGGTGCGAACAACAATTCTTTCTTAAACCCAAACGTGAAATTTTTCATACTGGCTGTGTTGGTATCATTCCATTCAGAATCTCTACAATACTCACCTTCTACTAATTTACCGACTACATGATAACTTCCAATATATAAGCGTAATCCATCTTCATTTTCACCAAACTCTGATAAATGGCTTGGTTTTGAAGGAGTAATTCCTAACATAGTAAATACCTCCATGGTCGATGAATCAATCTGTCTACAGGCTTCCATGTAATTTTCACAGTATAAACAAGAACACATTTCTAGGTCTTTGAGATAAAATTCCTTCGTCTGTTGTAAATCAACCTCTAACACCCATTTCATGAGATGGATTTTCTTCACTCCGCTCGCTCCTTCGAGGTCATATTCCGATATGGAAACAATACTTCATTAACCCATTTTTCGAACATGGAGTACGCCTCATCATCACTTCTCACCGTACCGATATGTCCTCCCATAAACTCTTCACAATAATCCCCCTTCCCAACGAACAGATCTTGCATTTCCCTTTCACTGTTAAAATCATTAAAAAACAAATCCATTGAGTCGTCCTGCCTAACCCAAGCTATTCCCTCAATTATTGGGGTGTGTGCAGCCTTCCAGTTTCCAACATGAAGATGATTTCCTGTATAATTTCCTGCATCAAAATAAGTTTGCTTGTTCATTCACAGCACCTCTATTCAGATGTAAAACACGTCAAAGATTTTAAAATGATAAGTCCATATATTTCAATCTGTGAGTGGTTATTCACTTGTTCTTCATCTTCACAAACCTAGAATCATATAACTCTAGCGGATTATTCCGAAAGAATTAGTTTCCTTAGTTTACTAGTCATTTTCGACGACGTTACATACGTCTCCCCTTCTCCTACCATATACATAAGGGTGCTCTTTTCGCCTTCCTCACCCAACCATAAATGAATGGCATGAGTAGGTAATCCCCCTTCATATTCGACCATTACATCATAATCAGGTTTGGCATTAACAACATCAGATCTCTGTTTGGTTGCCGTCTTTATCGCTTGCTCAAACACTTTTACTGATTTTTTATCCTTGAGAGACAGACTAATATCTAGGTTCATGTCCCCCACTCCATTTGACGGTGATACATTTATCTCACTTACCTTTTCATCTAAAAGTACCATTGTATTTTCCGAATTATTCTGACAGCCGACAAGAAACGTTACTCCTAAAAGAAAAAACAAAAAATATAAAGCTTTCATCATTATCCCACCTACTTTTTATTCATTCCCTATCTTTGACCTACCGTATAGCGACCTCACTTTTTTTACCTCAGTACACCCTTTCTACTTTTCACCTACCTTTACATAAAATACCATAGTTCGTCCACATTTTAATATCTAATTCAAATCAAAACAGTATTGACTTTGAACACACCTACACTTATAGTTATATACATAACTATATAACCATCTGTGTTTGCATGATAAATAATGAATAGTAGGCGATAACATGAAAAACTCTTTGGCTCAAGATAAACCCATCTATATGCAAATTCGTGAAAAAATCGAAGACCAAATTCTTAACGATCAACTAAAAGAAGGAGAACAAGCACCTTCAACGAACCAACTGGTTAATTTTTATAAAATTAATCATGTCACTGTCTCAAAAGGTGTCAATCAGTTAGTAGATGAAGGAATTCTTTTCAAAAAAAGGGGAATTGGCATGTTTGTAGCCCAGGGTGCGAAAGAGAAACTCATTCAACAACGAAAAAAATCTTTTGTTGAGGATTATGTGGTCAAATTGGTCCAAGAAGCCGACAAGTTAGGAATCACTGAGGATGAAATTTACAGCTTTATTAAAAATGTTAGAGGACGTGAACTAGAATGAATGTAAAAGCAGAAAAGGTTCAATTAAAATATGGGAAGGATTTTGCTCTAAAAGATATTAGTTTTGAGTTAAGTGGTGAAAAGATTTATGGATTATTAGGGAGAAATGGTGCTGGGAAAACGTCCCTTCTTTCCATTCTGGCCTCATTTCGTGAACCTTCCTCAGGCACAATCACCATTAATGGCGATATACCCTTCGAAAATGCGAAGGTCATGCAACAGGTCGCATTTCTGTATAACAAAGATTATAAAGAGGAATCGGACAATGTAATCGATATGCTTGAAGATATTCAACGATATCGTCCGAACTTTGACAAAAACTATGCTGAATATCTAGTAGATCGTTTTAAACTTGACCGCAAAAAGCCGATTAAGAAGTTTTCCAAAGGGATGCAGTCTTCCTTAAATGTCATCATGGGTCTAGCAAGTAGAGCTCCCGTAACGATATTTGACGAAGTGTATTTAGGTATGGACGCTCCTTCAAGAGATATCTTTTACCGCGAGCTATTAGAGGACCAAGGAAAGCATCCAAGAATCATCATCATGTCAACACATCTCGTGTCGGAAATGGATTATTTATTTGATGAAGTGATGATCATAAACCAGGGTACAATTTTACTTCAGGAAGAAATTGATAAGCTACTAGCAAAAGGGGCCACCATTACTGGGAATGAAGACTTAGTCAATGATTTTGCCAGTAATAAAAAACAAATTAACATGCAAGAATTAGGAACGACAAAATCTGTGACCATTTATGGAGAACTTAGTGATGATGAGAGAGAAGCTGCTTTGGAAAGTGGACTTGATCTCGCCCCTGTCTCCCTTCATGAGTTGTTTATCCATTTAACAGAGGAGGAGAACTAATATGAAACAAACAAGGATTTTCCCTAAAGTTGCATTAGACATGTTTGTTATCCAGTTAGTCTGGACAGGTGGCTTTTTAGGAATTATGTTCCTCATTAACATCGTTAAATTAATCATTGCTGGAGTTCAAGGAAATGAAGTAGAGGGATATTTTAATACGATTTTTATTGCAGGCAACATCTATATGCTGATTATCGGCCTACTATCTATTCACTTTCTCTCCCATTATGTAGGAAACGGAGTAACAAGAAAGGATTATTTCATTGGGTCATTTCTAGCATCCATTGGCATTGCGATCATTCTGCCGATCTTTACCATACTCATTTCTAGCTTAGAAAAATTTGTATTAAACCTAGCAAATATTAGTACAAAAGTACAAACCATTAATGAAGTAGACATTGACGAGAATATTATTGGCGATATTGTTCAGTCCATCCTTATCTCTCCTTACATCGATCCTCAGAATAATTGGATGATGGCTATAAGCTTACTCGCTTTAAATCTCTATATAAATTATTTGATGGGTTGGCTAATCAGTTCTAGTTTCTACCGATTCGATGTTATGGCTGGTATTGGATTTATCTTAATTGCATTAAATTTTAAGATGTTAAAGGATACACTCTTAAGAATTTCTCTCGATTTACCAGTTCCAGGTTGGTTTTCATGGTTAGACTTTTTACCATCAGGGATGGCATTGATTGGAGTATTTATTATCATACTCGTTACCGTTTGGTTCATCCGACTATTAACCAAGAGAATTGCCATTAAAATGTAGCAAAAAAGCCGATAAACGTTTATCGGCTTTTTTTAATAGTGTCAATTTTTTAAAACCAATTTCGTAACTGCTTCGACATGACTAGTATGCGGGAACATGTCAACTGGCTGGATATATTCCACTTTATAGAATTTGCCAAGCGTCGCTATATCTTTCGCTAAAGTAGAAGGGTTGCAAGATACATACACAAATGTTTTTGGCTTTACTTTTAAAACTGTGTTGAGAAACTCAGCGTCACAGCCTGTTCGTGGGGGATCGACGACGATGACATCTGGGCGCCAGCCTTCTTTTGCCCATTTAGGCATCCACTGTTCTGCTTTCCCTACCTCATATCTTGCATGCTTCATTCCGTGTCGTGCCGCATTTTTACGGGCATCTTCAATCGAATCAGGAATCACATCCATTCCTCTGATTTCCCCTGCATCACCAGCAAGCCAAAGCCCAATGGTGCCAACACCGCAGTATGCATCGACGACTTTTTCCTTTCCAGTAAGCTTAGCAGCTGCTTTCACCTCATCATAAAGTTTAACCGTCTGTTCGGGATTCAATTGGAAGAAGGTTCTCGCTGATAGTTCAAACTGTAGATCCCCTAACGTTTCCTGGATAAAATCATTTCCTTCTAACGTCTTTGTCTCGTCGCCAAAGATGAGGGAAGTCTTTTGGCCATTCACATTTTGAACAATAGAAGTCACTTCAGGCAGACGCTTTTTAATTTCTTCAATAACCAATTCCTTCTTAGGCAATTCCTTTTTAGCTGTAATCAAGACGATTTGTAGCTCTCCAGATTGAATGCCTGTACGAGCGACAATGGTTCGCACTAGGCCCTTGCCTGTTTTTTCGTTATAGACGGTTATCTTTAAATCTTGGAGGACAGCTTTAACCACTTCCGTAGCCTTAGTTGTTGCAGGATGCTGAACCGCACATTGTTCAATATTAATGATTTTGTGTGAATTCATCCCATATAAACCAGCGAGGATTTTTCCAGCCTTTTCTCCAACCTGAAACTGACTTTTATTTCGGTATCCCCATGGATTGTCCATTCCGATTGTATCTTTAATCACAAGTTCACTAATTGGGAGCTTTGTATGACGCTCAAGTGATTGAATGATAATATCACGTTTCTCTTTCAACTGCTGCGAGTAATGCAAGTGCTGCAATTGACAGCCACCACATTCCTCGTAAACAGGGCAAACAGGCTTCACACGGTGTTCCGAAGGCTTTCTGATTTTTTTAATTTTAGCTTCTGAGAACTTCGGATGAACCTTCGTCACTTCCGCAACGACTTCCTCACCTGGCAATGCCCCTGGAACAAAAACAACTTGCCGTTTAAAATAACCGACCCCTTCCCCATTAATGCCAAGGCGCTTGATGGTTAGCGGGAAGGTTTGTTTAAGCTCCATCTGGACAGACGACTGTTCTTGTTTCCGGTATGGTCCTTTATTCTGTTTAACATTCTGTCTATTATTTTGTTTGTTTTTAGGAAACTGACCACTCTTTTTCCCTGATTTTTTCTCAAAGGTTTTTTGTTCATTTTTCAACGTTATTTCACTCCATTATTCAATGCTTCTCCACAAATAAAGCGAAGCATAGCTAAGGTACGGCTCCCATGGCTGTTTAAGCTTTTCCATTTCTTCTGCCGTTGGTTTCTGATCTAGCTGATAATACTTCTTTAAGGCATTTTGCAGTCCAATATCAGCCATCGGAAACAGGTTTTGCCTACCAAGACCAAACATTAAAAAGTTTTGAGCGGTCCATGGACCAACTCCTCGAATCTTTGTTAACTCTTTTGCAATTTCTTCATCAGACAGCTGATTCATTTTATGAAAACTGAGCTTCTCAGAAGCTACTAGCTCCGCAATTCCAATCACATACTCTGCTTTTCGACCACTAAACTGCAGTTCACGTAACTGCTCAACTGTTATGCCTGCGACCTTTTCAGGTGTTGGATAAAACCAAACCCCACTCTGCTCATTTCCAAAGGTCTTTACGAACCGTTCTGTTAAGGTATGGGCAAAAGATAAGTTTAACTGTTGATGGATAATACATTTTAATAAACAAGCAAAGTGGTCAAAGTCAAGCACTAACGGTGTTCCATAATGCTGTTGAAACAAGGATTTTAGCTCCGTTTTCTGAAAATGCTCATGAACCTTTATCAGTTCAACATTCCAACCAAATATCTCAACAAGCCGTTCCACTGCTTGTTCCTTCATATCAGTGCCCTTTAAGACAAACTCCGGTTCTTGAAGGCTCCCTAGCCCTACTACCTCTACTACTAGTTGTCTCGAGTCAAGTTGGATGGGCACCTTTACACTTTTATTGTTCACATCCACATGATGTAAGGGATCTAATTTTAACCTATCCAAGGCTAAATCAAAATCATAGGGCCCTGTAATCGAAATAGTTTCTTGCCACATATAAAAAAATCCGCCCTTCGGGTAGATGGCGCGCTAGCTTAGGTGTGATTTCTGTAGGAGTGTACTGACTTTCTAGGTTCCATCCTTATTTTCCCCGTATTATAGCATGTTTAGGCGAATTCTTACTAAAAAATAACCTGAGCAACAAAATTCGAAATAGTGTCCATGAGATACCTGCTCAAGGACAAAATTTAGGAAAAACGTGAGAAAATGTCCATGAGATGCCCACTCAAGGACAAAATCAGAAAAAAACGTGAGAAAATGTCCATGAGATGCCCACTCAAAGACAAAATCAGGAAAAAACGTGAGAAAATGTCCATGAGATACCCGCTCAAGGACAAAATCAGAAAAAAACGTGAGAAAATGTCCATGAGATGCCCACTCAAAGACAAAATCAGAAAAAAACGTAAGAAAACGTCTATGAGATACCCGCTCAAGGACAAAATCAGAAAAAAAACGTGAGAAAATGTCCATGAGATGCCCACTCAAATACAAAATCAGGCAAAAACGTGAGAAAATGTCCATGACATGCACCCTCAAGGACAACTTCAGCAAAAAGTCCGAACTAATACCTACTTAGTTCGGACTTTGGATATTAATACTATTTCTTAGCAAAAAGATCATCTAAACTTTTAAACGTATAGCCATCTTTTTTCAAGTCTTTAATTACCTTTTCAAGGGCATCGGCGTTATCCTTTGAAACGGTATGCAGCAATAATATAGCACCTGGGTGAATCTGTCTCATAATGTTGTTATAGGAATATTCCCATCCCTTTTGTTGATCCGTATTCCAGTCAACAAAGGCTAATGACCAGAACACATGGGTGTAGCCAGCATCTTTGGCTAACTTCAAGGTTCGTTCACTAAAAACTCCCCTTGGAGGTCTTAAATATGACATATGCTTCTGACCTGTTAGCTCATAGGTTAATGCCTTTACCCTATCTAACTCTCGTTTGACTCTTGCATCATCGACTTGTGTTAAATCTGGGTGATAGTAGGAATGATTTCCGACAATATGACCTTCCTCAACCATCCTGATTACTTGGTCTTCTGCACTTTCTAAATAATGACCAGTAACAAAAAAGGTTGCCGGTACCTTTTCCTTTTTCAAAACATCCAAAATCTGATTGGTATACCCATTTTCATAGCCATTATCAAATGTTAAGTAAATTTCCTTTTTGTTTGAATCTCCTTTATAGACAGCTCCATACTTTTCAAGAAGCTGTTCGTGTTGCTTTCCCGCATCTGCTGGGCGGCCTTCACTTGCCTTCTTAAATCCCCAATTGATTGGGGTGTTTGGTACTGCCGCCTGAACAAGCGGACTTGCAACGATAAACAGAACTCCCAATGCCAGAACCAGTTTGATAAATTTTTTCATTCTGCCCCTCCATAGATGTTTTTCTTATTGTTTGTTGAAAGGTAAAAAATAAACAAAAAAGCAGTGCGAATCATGCGCACTGCCTCTTCCACTTATTTCAATTTTATTTAAGGCTCTTTTATCAAACTCTGTTGCTTTTAAGAGGATAAACTACTATTTTTAGCTTGATCTAATAAATATAAAGAAATCACTAATGAAAAATGAGCTCGCAAACGAGTTGAAACCTAATAACTACCTTAGCCTACGCAAAAATCAGCTTTAGGATTTCAGCAAAGATTTTTACGAAAAATAGCCTTATTTAAAAACAGGTTCTTTAAATTGAGCAAGCTTCTCTAGTGATGACTTCTCAACATCCTCATGGAGACTGTTCCCATGAGAATCCATGGTCACAACAGCTGTAAAACCTTCTACCTGTAAGTGCCACATCGCTTCAGGGATTCCGAAGTTCATTAAATCAACACCATCAACACTCTTTACACACTCAGCATAATACTGAGCCGCACCGCCGATGGCATTTAAATAAACGCCGCCATGCTCTTTAAGGGCAGCAAGAGTTTTCGGTCCCATCCCACCTTTTCCAATCACAGCACGGATGCCGAACTTCTTCATAAAATCGCCTTGATAAGGCTCTTCGCGGATACTAGTTGTTGGACCTGCAGCTTTGACATGCCAGTTGCCTTCTTCATCTTTTAACATTACCGGTCCACAGTGGTAAATAACCTGGCCATTTAAATCCACTGGCGCATCATTATCCATAAGATACTTGTGGATGGCATCGCGGCCTGTATACATTCTTCCGGTAATCTTGACCACATCGCCCACTTTTAATTGACGAATTTGTTCTTCCGTAATTGGAGCCGTTAAGGTGATTGCTTCTTGGTTTGAAGAAGAACCAGTCGTTTCTACTGATGCAGCAACCTCAACCTCTGCTTGTTTCTTCTCTTGCTCTGCGAAGTCGACATTCTCGCCTTCTTGATAAAACCAATCTTGGATTTCACCTGTTTCAGGATTTACGTTAACGCCTAAGCGCCGGAATGCCCAACAGTTATAGGCTACTGAAACAAAGAAGCTTGCTGGAATACGGTTCATGACACCAACCTTACAGCCTAATAAAGTCGTTTCCCCGCCAAAGCCCATTGTTCCAATGCCTAGCTTATTTGCATTTGCCATCACATACTCTTCTAGTTTGCGTAGGTCTTCATTTGGATTTACGTCATCATTAGTACGGAATAGTTGTTCCTTAGCCAAGTCATATCCAGAAGAACGGTCTCCCCCAATTCCAACACCGATAAATCCAGCGCTACAGCCTTGACCCTGCGCTTGATACACTGAGTGCATGATACACTTGCGAATTCCATCTAGATCACGACCCGCTCGGCCAAGTCCTTCAAGCTCACATGGTAAGCTGTACTGGATATTTTTATTTTCACAACCGCCACCTTTTAAAATTAAGCGGGCATCAATATAATCCTTTTCCCATTGTTCAAATTTAATAACAGGAGTTCCGCCTCCAAGATTGTCGCCGCTATTCTCCCCTGTTAGCGAGTCAACTGAGTTTGGACGTAGCTTCCCGTCTTTGGTTGCCAAAGCAATCGCTTCATAGATGGCCTTTTTCATCTCGAGTTGGTTCGCACCAACTGGAACCTTTATTTTAAAAGTAGGAAGTCCTGTATCTTGGCAAATTGGTGAAATGTTATCATCCGCCATTTTAATATTATTCGTAATGGTCGCAAGGCTCATGGCAGAACGAGTTCCGGCATTCTCTTGTTCCTTTGCAGCCTTGATTGCTCTACGAACATCCTTAGGCAATTTAGTGGATGTTTCTACAATTAGCTTGTACATGCTTTCTTGAAACTTTTCAATATTCATTGTCTAGCCCCTCTCCTCATAATTC